>Ga0187827_10003714_pt1 | contig 19457 bp, 19 predicted proteins | sample ETNtaG_39_FD_167969 | JGI IMG/M metagenome (GOLD analysis project Ga0187827, IMG submission 167969) | Marine microbial and viral communities from oxygen minimum zone, Eastern Pacific Ocean - ETNP2014_SV_150_PacBio MetaG (Illumina Assembly) | ecosystem: Environmental > Aquatic > Marine > Hypoxic... | reverse complement strand
TAAAAAGGCTCAATATTGAAATTCAACGTCCATGCATAAATAGTTGTTTTGCAGAATTTAAATCTACAGACAAAAAATTTTATTATGCATTAGGGGCAATTAAAAGTGTTGGATTTGAAGCAATTAATCAAATTGTTAAAGAAAGAGAAATTAACGGTCAGTTTAAATCATTAGATAATTTTATTAATAGAGTCGATCCAAAGAATATTAATAAACTGCAACTTGAAGGATTAGTAAAAGCAGGGGCATTTGACTCTTTAGAAAATAATAGAAAAGCATTTCATGACAAAATTCCAAATATAATATTAGCTTCAAAATCTGTATTTGAAAATAAAATTAATAATCAAGTAAATTTATTTGATGATAGCAATCAAACTAAAAAAAGCTTGGTGCAAACTAATGTTAATGATTGGACATTTGAGGAAAGATTAGCAAAAGAATTTGAGTCAATTGGGTTTTTTATTTCAGATCATCCAATTAATGAATACAAAGAGATTTTTGATATATATAAAATACAAAACTTTAACTCATTTATTAGTTCAACGAGTAATGAAACTATTCTTGCTGCCACAATAATGAAAATTCAAGAAAAAAAAACACAAAAAGGTAATTCTTTTGCGATTATTAAATTTAGTGATTTCGGAGGTGTATTTGAATTATTTGTTTTTTCAGAAATTTTGGATCTTAACAGAGATATTCTTAATGTAGGAAAGTCATTATTAATTACAGTTGTAAAAGATATTAGTAACCAAGCTAATCGTTTTAAAAGAATTAGTGTAAGAAAGTTAGTAAGTTTAGGTGAAATTTCAAAATACTCTATACCAAAAATTACATTTGAAATAGAAGAAGTGGACAATCTAAAGAAACTTAAAGATTTAATTTCCGAAAGAGGTGATACGAATGTTAAAATTGTTGTTCAATATAATTCTAAAAATCTAATTTTTGAACTTTCAGAAAAAAGAAAAATAAACCCAGAAATATTAAAATCGTTAAAAAACGAGCCTTATTTGAAGAGAATAAACATATAATAAAAGTTGTAATTTATTTGATTAAATTATAGAACACCTAAAAAAAACGCACACAGTTGCTGGTCGTTTAGACCGCCGGTCCTTAAATGGCAAAACTGTGGTGGAATAACCGGGAAAAGTATATTGAATATACCTAATTTAACAATTCAACAATTATTAGAAGCAGGCGTGCATCTAGGTCACAAAACTTTTAGATGGAATCCAAAAATGAAAAATTATATTTTTGGCAAAAGAAACTCAGTTCATATAATTGATTTAGTTCAAACTATCGAGTTAATTAATGAAGCTCTCTCAAAAGTTTCGAGCGTTGTTGCGAATGGCGGTAAAATATTGTTTGTTTCGACTAAAAAACAAGCCGCAGAGTTAATTGCTAATTTGGCTAAAGATACATCGCAATATTATGTAAATTTTAGATGGCTTGGGGGAATGTTAACTAATTGGAAAACAATCTCAAATTCAATAAAAAAGCTAAAACAAATTAACAAAGCACTTGGAGATGAGAATATAGGTTTTACAAAAAAAGAAATTATCAAGATGGGATTTAAAAGAGACAAACTCGAGAGATCACTTGGGGGAATATTAGAAATGAAAGGTATTCCAGATTTAATATTTATTATTGATACAAATTATGAAAAGTTAGCTATCAAGGAGGCTGCCAAGCTAAATATACCTATAATCGCAATACTTGATACAAATTCCGATCCTACAGACATCGATTATCCAATACCTGGAAATGATGATGCACGAAGAGCAATAAATCTATACTGTGATTTATTAAAAGAAACTATTCAAAACACACAAAAAGAAAATAAAATTTCTAATAAAAATGATGAAATCAAGACTCCAGTCAAAGAAATTAAAGTTGAAGAAAAAAAAGATAAAAAAGAAGATAAAGTGCGATTGATTGACAGAATAAAAGAAAAAGTTATTAGCACAATATCAAAAGAAAAAAAAACGGAAAAAAAATAGTTTTTCGATGTCATCTTCCAGTCATTTAGATAAGATTAAAAAACTTAGAGAGCTTACAGGTGTAGGTTTTGGAGATTGCAATACTGCAATTAATGAGTGTGACGGAGATATAGAAAAATCCATAAAATATTTACGTATAAAGGGAATTTCTAAAGCCAGTAAAAAAATGGAACGTGTTGCAAATGACGGTTTAATTTGTATTCATGAAGAAAATAATAAATTGTCAATAATCGAGATTAATTGTGAAACAGATTTTGCTGCAAAAAATTTAGAGTTTTTAAATTTTTCTGAAAATCTTTCTAAATTATGCTTTGAAGTAAAGGGAGATTTTAATAATTTAAAAAAAAAGATAATGAAGGATGGAAATAGTGTTGATGATAATGTAATTAAGCTTATTTCTAAAATCGGAGAAAAAATTACAATTAGAAGATGTAATTTTTTTGATAACAGCAAATACATGAATTTTTCATATGTACATATAGCATTAAAAAAAAATATTGGAAAACTAGGTGTCGTTGTTAGTATAGAATCAAAAAAATTTAATGAGCAAATCAAAGATTTTGGACATAAATTGGCAATGCACATAGCGGCATCAAATCCACTGACAATTGAAGTTAGTCAACTTGACAAAAAAATGTTGGAAAAAGAAAATGAGATAATTAGTGAGGAACTTAAAAATTCAGGCAAAAGTGATAATATTATAGAAAAAATTTCAAGGGGAAAGTTAGAAAAATTTAAACAGGAAAATACTTTAATTAATCAAATTTGGATTATGGATCCGAAAAAAAAAGTAAAAGACGTTATAGCTGAATTAGGTAAAGAAAATAGCATAACCATTAAAGATTTTGTTAGATATAAAGTTGGTGAATAAATAAGATTTACCCTTTAAAATACATATTTTTATTATGTTTGATAAAAACATTTATAAACAAAAAATGAATAAAACCTTTGAAGCTTTTGCAAAGGATTTATCAGCCTTAAGAACAGGTAGAGCGAATGCTAGCATGTTGAATGTTATCAAAGTTGATGTTTATGGACAAAAAATACCAATAAATCAATTGGGTACAATTACTGTACCAGATCCTCGAACATTAAATATTCAAGTATGGGATCAAACTAATGTGATGCTTATTGACTCTTCAATAAGAAAATCAGAAATGGGTTTAAATCCTCAAATTGATGGTCGGTTGATTAGAATTCCGATTCCAAATTTAAACGAAGAGAGAAGAAATGAATTAAAAAAAATAGTTAAAAATATGGCAGAGAAAAGCAAAATATCAGTTAGAAATATAAGAAGAGAAGCTAATGATGTATTAAAAGCAATGCTTAAGGGAAAGAAGATTAGCGAAGATGAAAACAATAAATTCGAAAAAGAAATTCAGAAGATTACAGATCAGGAAATAAAAAAAATTGATGAAAAAGAATCACAAAAAGAAAAAGAGATAACGACAGTATGAGTGTAGTAGCTAATCATGTTGCCATAATTATGGATGGTAATGGTAGATGGGCATTACAAAAAGGAAAATCAAGAAATTATGGTCATCAATGTGGACTCAAGGCAATAGAAAAAATTGTTGATTATTCAATTAAAAAAAAAATTTCTTATTTAACATTATTTACGTTTTCAAGCGAAAATTGGAAAAGACCAAAAAAAGAAATTAATTTCTTATTTAAATTATTAGAAAACTATTTCAAAAAAAATTTACTTAAAGTTATTAGAAATGGAATTAAAGTGAAAATCATTGGAAATAAGTCCGGGTTAGCAAGTAATTTAAGGAAAATAATAAAACTTGTGGAGAACAGAACCAGGAAAAATAAAAAAATTTCAGTTCAACTAGCTTTAAATTACGGATCAAAACAAGAAATAATTAATAGTGTGAAAATTGTTAATAAAAAAAAACAAAAAATTACAATCAAAAATTTTGAAAAAAACCTTTATACTTTTGGCTTTCCCGACCCTGACATTTTAATAAGAACCGGTGGTCAAAGAAGATTCAGTAATTTTTTGTTGTGGCAAATAGCTTATGCAGAAATTTTTTTTGTAAAAAAAATGTGGCCTGATTTTAATAATAATGATTTTCAAAAAATATTAAATAATTTTAAAAAAATTAAAAGAAATTTTGGAAATATTTAATGTCTGTAGAATTAGGAAAAAGGATAATAACATCAGTCATTTTGTTTTTAATTGCAATTTTTTGTATTTTGATACATAAATTTGTTTTTGTACTCTTACTTATTGTTACTTTATTTGTGTGTTTTAACGAGTGGAAAGATATTAATTATAAATATTTTAAAAAAAAGCGGCATAGCAATTGGAAATATTTTTTTGTTCAATTTGTTGGATTAGTTTATCTGTTTATTTTTTTAAGTACCTCTATAGCTTTAAGAGGTAACAATTCTGAAAGCATAGCTTTTTTTATTATTATTTTATGTATATGTATTTTTTCTGATATAGGTGGTTACGTTTTTGGTAAAGTTATAGGAGGAAAAAAATTAACTATAATTAGTCCAAATAAAACGATTTCTGGAAGCTTGGGTTCTTTTATCTTTTCCACATTACCGGTATTATTATTTAATTTACAAAATTTTACTGGTGTGTCCTTTGAAGGTTTATCAATAAATATAGAGCTTTGTTTAATTGTTTCTTTAGTCTGCCAATTAGGAGATTTATTGATTTCTTATTTTAAAAGACTGAACAAAGTTAAGGACACGGGAACTATTTTACCTGGTCATGGAGGATTGTTGGATAGAATCGATGGACTAATTTTTGCTATACCAACAGTATATATTTTAAAAATTACGCAGATATTTTAGTATGAAAATTAGTATTGCAATACTTGGTTCAACAGGTTCTATAGGTGAAAACATATTGGATGTTGTGAGAAAAGATAAAGAAAATCTTAAGGTGGTTTTATTAACAGCTAATAAAAATTATAAAAAATTAATTCAACAAGCCAAAGAATTTAAAGTAAAAAATATTCTAATTTACAATGACAAGTATTATGAATTTTTAAAAGTAAAATTAAAAGGTAGAAAAATAAATATTTTTTCAAGAAAGACCAAATTAAATAAAATCTTTAAAAAAAAAGTTGATTATACTATATGTGGTATATCGGGATTAGACGGCCTTAAACCCACCTTGGATGTAATAAAATTTACAAAAACTATAGCTAGTGCAAATAAAGAATCTATTATCTGTGGATGGTATTTAATTAATAAAAAATTAAAAAAATATAATACTAAATTTATTCCAATCGACTCTGAGCATTATTCAATATGGAATTTAACAAGAGAATATTCAAATGATGATATAGAAGAGATCATACTCACCGCATCTGGTGGTCCACTTCTAAATTCACCTATTAGAATTCAAAAAACAATAACCCCGGAAAAAACAGTCAGACATCCAAAATGGAAAATGGGTAAAAAAATTTCAGTAGATTCCGCAAACTTGATGAATAAGGTTTTTGAAATAATGGAAGCTAGCAAAATGTTTAATTTTGATTTAGAAAAATACAAAATATTTATTCATCCGCAGTCATATGCACACACAATCATAAAATTTAAGAATGGACTAATAAAAATGTTATTGCACGACACAGATATGAAAATACCAATTTTTAATTCTATTTATGATAAAAAGATAAAATATATAGCTTCAAAAAAAATCAATTCAAAAACGTTAAATAACTTAAACTTTTATGAAGTTGACAAATTGAAGTTTCCTTCGGTAAAACTTTTGAAAAAAATATCTAAAAAAAATACTCTTTACGATACCGTGATAATAATTGCTAACGAGGAATTGGTTAAACTTTTTTTGCTGAATAAAATTTCTCTGAGACAGATTGTGGAGAACTTAACAAAAATTATTAATTTAAAAGAGTGTAAAAAATATTTCACAAAAAAACCTACTTCACTCAGTAAAATACTTAAAGTTAGCGAATTGGTTAGGTTGAAAACCAATGCTATAAGTGTATGATCTTTCGTTCAATGAAAAAAGCTTTATTACAATCATTATTTTTTTTTATTTTTGTAATAACAATATCTCACGCAGAAATTGTTAAAAAAGTTAAAGTTGTAGGCAATGTAAGAATATCCTCAGAAACTATTGTTATGTTTGGAGATATAAGGGTAAATGAAGATTACAACGCTCAAAAAATAAATGAACTGTCTAGACAACTATATGATACCGATTATTTTTCTTATCTAGAAATTAATTTAACCAATGGTCTCCTAGAGATTTCAGTCAAAGAAAACCCAATAATCCAAAGTTTAGTTTTCAATGGAATCAAAGCAAAAAAACATAAAGAAGCAATAAAAAAGGTTATTGAATTAAAAGAAAAAACTTCGTATGTAGAAAATAAGTTGATTAGAGATATTCAAAAAATTAAAACAGCTTTCAGAAATCTTGGATTTTATTTTATAGAAGTAGAGGCTTACGCAAAAGAAAATGTAAATAATTCAATAGATTTAATTTATGAAATTAATAGAGGAAAGCGTGCCAAAATAGAAAAGATTGTCTTTATAGGTGATAAAAAAGTTAAGGATAGCAAATTAAGAGGAATTATCACATCAGAAGAGAGTAAAGTATGGAAATTTATATCCACAAAAAAATATTTAAATCAGGAAAGAATTAAATTAGATACTCGCCTTTTAGAAAATTTTTATAAAAACAAAGGTTATTATCAGGTCAAAGTATTGGCAACGAACATATTATATGAAGAGGGCGAAAGGTTTATATTAACTTATAATATTGACTCAGGAAAAAGATTTAGGTTTGAAGATGTTTCTTTAAAAATATCAGAAGGCTTAGATAAAAGTTCTTTTGTTGAAATTGCAAAAGATCTCCCTAAACTTAAAAACAAATATTATTCACCAAAAAAAATTATAAAAATTCTTGATAAAATTAACAAGCTAACTACGAAAAAAGATCTTCAGTTTATAAATTCTAAATTAATTGAAACTGTTAAAAATGACAAGATATTAGTAACAATAAATGTTTCCGAAGGAAAAAAATATTTTGTTGAAAGGATAAATATAATTGGAAATAGCGTTACCGAAGATAATGTTATAAGAGGTGAATTGGAAGTTGACGAGGGTGATCCTTACAGTTTGTTACTATTGGATAAATCTGTAAATAACATAATTTCAAGAAATATATTTGGAAAAGTTAATAAAAATATTTATGAAGGTTCTTCACCGGATCTTAAAGTTATTACTATTGAAGTTGAAGAAAGAGCTACCGGTGAAATTTTTGCTGGCGCCGGAGTTGGTAGTTCAGGTGGAACAGTTGGGGGTGGTGTCAAAGAAAATAATTTTTTAGGCAGGGGTGTTAAATTGGATGCTAATTTACAATTTAGCGAAACAGCTATAAGGGGAAAGTTTTCAGCAGTTAATCCAAATTATAATTATTCGGGCAACGAAATTAGATTTACAGCCGAAAGTACAAGAACAAGTAAAATGTCAACATTTGGTTATGATAGTACCAAGACTGGCTTTTCTTTAGGTACCACATTTGAGCAATACGAAGATATTTTTATTTCTCCAGATCTGTCTACTTATTACGAAAGTTTATCAACAAACGACAATGCCTCCAATGCCCTCAAACAGCAAGAAGGAACATACGTTGATACTGAATTAAGGTACTCAGTAATTCAAGACAAAAGAGATCAAAGTTTTAAACCAACAGAAGGTTATAGAGCGGCATTTAACCAAAAGCTGCCCCTATATTCAGAATCTCCATCTCTTATAAATGGAATAGATTACTCGGGATATCATAGTTTCAGTGAAAACCTCATAGGCTCTCTTAGATTTCATGGAAGAGCAATTAACTCACTTTCGAGCAGTGAGGATGTTAAACTTTCAGAAAGATTGTCGATACCCGGAAGATACTTAAGAGGTTTTGAGGTTGGTAAAATAGGACCTGTGGATGCGGCGGACTATATAGGCGGAAATTATGTAACAGCCTTAGGTTTTAATGCAGCACTACCGAAATTATTACCAAATCTTACTAATGCAGATGTTAGTTTGTTCCTTGACACAGGTAATGTATGGGGAATTGACTATGATACAAACATTGATGAATCTAACAAGCTAAGATCAGCATTTGGTGTTAGTGTAGATTGGTTTACACCGTTAGGTCCCTTGAGTTTTTCTTTTTCAGAAGCTATAACTAGCGCAAGTACAGATAAACCAGAATCTTTTAGATTTAATATAGGGACGACATTCTAATGAAGTTGAAATATATTGTAAAAATAATTGTAATTACTTATTTGTTTTTTGGAATTACTAATTCTTTTGCAGAAAATAAAGTAGTTTATATCAATATGAATAAGATTTTAAGTGAAAGTAAGGTGGGTGCTTTCGTAGAAAAAGAACTAACAAAGCTTCATGAGACAAAATTAGGCAGTTTTAAAAAAACGGAAGAAGATTTGAAGAAGAAAGAAATAGATCTTATATCTAAAAGAAATATTTTGGCCAGAAATGAGTTCGATACAAAAGTTAAATTATTGAATGAAGAAGCTCAAAAATATCAAGCTGAAAGAAGAAAATGGTTTGATGAGATAGCCGTAAAAAGAAATACAGCTAGGGCTGAAGTGCTAAAATCTTTAGATCCAATTATAACTAACTATTTTGAAAAAAATGAAATTTCACTTATGTTGTACAAAAGAAATATAGCTATTGGAAGTAGTGAACTAGATATTACCGATGCAATTATAGATGAACTAAATAAAAAACTACCATCTATAAAATTAAATTAAGAGTGAGCTGTAATTTTTTTTTTAAAAACAAAGGCCCCTTTTCTGTAAAAAAAATAGTAGATATATGTGCAGGTGAAGTACACTCTGGGTTAGATTCTAATATTAAATTATATAATATAATGGATTTATTCAGAGCCAAAGAAAATGACATTACCTTTTTAAATTCTATAAAATTCAAAGAAAAATCTTTAAAATGTAAAGCTACCGCCTGTATTACGAGCAAAAAATTAAGAAAATATTTGCCAGAAAATTGTATAAAAATAATAGTTGATAATGTTTTATTATCTGCAGCTAAAGTATCAAAACTTTTCTATCCTGAATCTGAATTTGATTATCTTGATCAAACTCTTATTTCATCAGAACAAATTAAAGACAAATATATCGATGTAAAATTTGGAAAAAATGTACTAATTGGTGAAAATGTCCAAATTGGAAAAAACACTGCTATAGGGAATAATTCTATTATTGAGCATGATGTAAATATTGGAGAGAATTGTTCAATAGGGTCTTTTGTTGTAGTTAAAAATTCAGTAATTGAAAATGAAGTACACATAAAAGATGGAGTTAAAATTGGTAGCAAAGGATTTGGTTTTATACCTGACAAATCGAAAAATTTTAGAATTCCTCATATTGGTAAAGTATTATTAATGAAAGGAGTAGAAATAGGTTCGGGAACCACAATTGACAGAGGATCAATTAGTGACACTATTTTAGGTGAAAATACTTTTGTAGATAACCTGGTTCAAATCGGACATAATGTTAGGATTGGTAAAAACTGTATGATTGTTTCTCAAGTTGGAATTTCTGGAAGCACAGTTATAGGAGATAATGTTGTGATTGGTGGTCAAGCTGGAATTTCGGGTCATCTTAAAATTGGTAATAATGTAAAAATTGGAGGAAATAGTGGAGTTATTAAAGATATACCTGATAATAAAAAAGTAATGGGATATCCCTCTATGGATTTTAAAGAATTTGTTAAAAATTGGAGATCTAATGGGCAATAATAATACTCTTAACAAAGAGCAAATAACAAATCTACTTCCTCATCGAGAGCCAATGCTGCTAATTGATGAATTAGTTAATATTGTGCCATATAAATCTGCCGTGGGCATTATAAATATTAAAAAAGATTCCTTTTTTTTCCAAGGACACTTTCCGGGTCAGCCAGTTATGCCAGGTGTAATGATTGTGGAAGCTTTTGGCCAAGCTGCAGCTGCACTTACAGCTTGTAGTCTAAATCCAAAAGAAGTTGAAAATAAATTGGTCTATTTGATGAGCGTTGATAAAGCTCGTTTTAGAAAACCGATTATGCCTGATTGTAAGGTTTTACTTGAAGTTGAGGCTATCAGATCACGCGGTAGAGTCTGGAGATATAAAGGATTGGCAAAAGTTAACGGAACAATAATGGCCGATGCAGAATGGGCAGCAACAATTATAGATAGAAGCCAGCAATGATTCACAAAACTAGTATAATTGATTCAAAATCCAAAATTTCAAAAACAGTCAAAATTGGTCCGTATACAGTAATTGGACCAAATGTTGAAATAAATGATGATGTTGAAATATTTTCTCATGTTAATATTGCAGGTCGTACAAAAATTGGTGCCGGAACAAAAATATTTCCCTTTGCAAGTATCGGTGCAGATCCACAAGATATTAAATATAAGGGTGAAGATACAACACTCGAGATAGGAAATAATAATAAAATTAGAGAATATGTTACGATAAATCCTGGCACATTTGGAGGTGGTGGACTGACTAAAATAGGAGACAATTGTCTGTTTATGATTTCTTCTCATATCGCCCATGATTGTCATATAGGTAACAATGTCATCATAGCGAACAACGTTCCTTTAGGAGGACATGTTACTATTGAAGATAATGTTGTTATAGGGGGTAACTCAGCTGTTCAACAATTTACAAGAATTGGAAAATTGGCAATGATTGGTGGAATGACCGGAGTTTTAAATGATGTAATTCCATTCGGTTTATCAATTGGAAATAGAAATTATTTACAAGGATTAAATTTAATTGGGTTAAGAAGAAATAATTATAATAATAGGGATATTTTGGGTCTTACAGAAGCGTATAAAGAAATTTTTTCAACAAAAAATCTTAATGAAAATTTAGATAAATTAAATGGTGAATTTAAAGAAAACCCACTTGTGAAAGAAGTGATTAATTTTATTACGAAAGATAAAAAAAGATCTATTTGCACACCATTTTCCAAAGAGTAAGATGATTGGCTTGATATTTGGAGAAACAAATTTTCCAAATAAAATTTTAAGAAAAATAAAAAAAAAAAAGTCAAAGTATTTAATTATTGATTTAACAAAGAGAAAAAAATTCAAAAAAGATAAAAACTTTTATGGTGTTTCAATAGGTAAATTTGGAAAGATAATTAAAATACTTAAAGATAACAGATGCAAAAAAGTTTTGTTTGCTGGAAAAGTAATAAAACCAAATTTTTCAAAACTTAAATTGGATTTAAAAGGAATTTATTATATTCCAAGAATTATCAAAAGCTCAAAACTAGGTGATGCTGCAATTTTAAAAGAAATAATTAAAATATTAAAACATGAAAGAATAAGCACTATAAGTTCTTTAACTTATAATCCCGAACTTACACTTAAAAAAGGAAGTTATTCTAAAGTTAAACCTAACAAAGAAGATAATCTTGATATTAAAAAAGCGATATCAACGTTAAGCAAATTAGGCAAATATACTTTTAGCCAAGGAACCATAGTTAGAAATAACAAAGTTGTTGCGATCGAGGGAAAGGGTGGTACTGAAAGAATGTTAAAAAGAAACAGAAGTAAAATACAAAGATATAAAGGTGTTTTAGCCAAATTTCCCAAAAAAAAACAAGATCTAAGAATTGATTTGCCAACTGTTGGATTAAGGACTTTAATTCAATGTAGAGCTGTTGGCCTTAAAGGAATAGTTTTAAAAGCAAAACAAAATGTTTTTTTAGAAAAAAAAAAATGCATCAATTTTGCCAATAAGAATAAAATGTTTATTACAGCAAAATGAAAAAAATATTTATTCTTACTGGCGAACCTTCGGGAGATAAATTGGCCTCAAAGGTTATAGCTAATCTTAAAAGTTCAAAGCCTGATATAGAATATTTATCTGTAGGTGGTGAGCATTTAAAAGCTTTAGAGATCAAATCTTTGTATGATTTAAATGAAATTACTTATCTTGGATTTACAAAAGTTTTATTAAATATATTTAAAATTAAAAAAAAAATTAATGAAACAGTAAATAAAATAATAGAATTTAATCCTGATATTTTATTTAGTGTAGATAGTCCAGATTTTACCTTAAGAGTTGCTGAAAGAGTTAAAAAATTAAAATCAAATATTAAAACTATTCATTATGTAGCGCCACAGGTATGGGTTTGGAGAGAACATAGAGTCAAAAAACTAAAAAATTTTTTAGACCATATTTTGTTACTGTTTCCATTTGAGAAACAATACTTCGAGAAAGAAAATATCAATTGTACCTTTGTTGGACATCCTCTTCTTGAAGATAATGAAAAAAATAAAATCGATATAAGAAATGTAATTAGCGAAGATAAGAAAATAATTTCTATTTTTTCCGGTAGTCGCAGTTCAGAAATTAATGTTTTAACACCTATTTTATTGAAATTTATAAGAATGCTAGAAGAAAAGTATAATGACATACATTTCATTTTTCATACAACAAATGAACATAGGGAGACACTTAAAAACCTAATATCTAAGGATGAAATTAAAAATTGTGATGTTATAAGTGATGAAAAAATAAAGTCTTATATTCTTAAAAAGTCTATGTTTGCTGTAGCCAAGTCTGGAACGATTTCTCTAGAAATTTGTAATGCCAATGTTCCATCAATAATAATCTATAAAATTAACTTTATTAATTTTTTTATCGTCAAGATGTTGGCCAAAGTTAAATTTGCAAACATTGTTAATATAGCAGCTGGCAAAGAAATTATACCGGAGCTTTTACAAGAAAAATGTAATGCTAAAAATATATTTAATAAAGTTGATGAATTTTTAACTAATCCTGATCTTTCAATAAATCAAATTAATCAGTTTAAAGAAATAATTAAAGATTTTAAAACTGATAAATCTTCTGACCTAGCAAGCTCTGTTCTAATTAATAGCCTTTAATCTTTTTATGGTTTCATTCTTGTCAAGAGACAAAATGATATCATAAATTCCGGGTCCAAATTTAGAGCCAGTTAAAGCAATTCTTAAGGGCTGTCCCACCCCTTTAAAGTTTGTTTTGTGCTTATCAATTAATCCTTTTATTATTTTATCCAAATTTTCTTTGCTTAAATTTGATAAATTTTCAAATTCTTTTAAAAAATCATTTAAAATTTTCTTAGATAAATTGTCTAAAAACTTTATATCTTCTGGTAAAATATTAATTTGATCATTAATTATGTATTGAGCATTATTATATATATCACCTAATGTTTTGGCTTTGTTTTTAAGGAAATGTAAGGATTTTTTTAATGAATCGTCAAATTTATTATCAATCTTTTTTAAGTGTATTTTGCAGTAACCTGTAAGATTCGAATATAATTTATCTTCGCTTATATTTTTAATATATGTCTCATTCATTGATAAAATACGGCTCATATCTAGTTTTGATGGTGATTTTCCTACACCAGATAAACTAAAATGTTTAATACTTTCATCTAAAGTAAATATTTCTTTATCTTTAAAAGACCAACCAAGTCTTAATAAGTAATTTCTTAAAGCATCTGATAAAATCCCAATTTTTATATAATCATCTATTGTAGAAGCTTTGTCTCTTTTTGATAATTTTTTTCCTTCATTACTGTGAATTAGAGGTATATGAGCAAAATATGGCACTTTCCATTTCATAGCATCATAAATTTGTTTTTGTTTAAATGTATTAATTTTGTGATCATCTCCTCTAATAACATGGGTAATATTCATTAAATGATCATCTACGGTAGCAGATAATTGATAAGTAGGAGAACCGTCTTGTCTAAGAATTATAAAATCCTCAATTGTTGAATTTGAAATATTAATTTCTCCTTGGACTAAATCTTTAATAATACTATTTCCACTTATTTTGCTTTTAAATCTTATGACAGGATCTACGTTAGTGGGAATTGATAAATTTTTTGGTTCCCTCCACTTTCTATTATATACAAAGGGTATTCCTTTTTTTTTGGCACTATTTTTTTGTTCATTAATCTCTTCTTCTGAACAATAGCATTTGTAAGCAAAGCCTTTTTTTAAAAGTTCCTCTGCAACTCTATTATGTTCATTAATTTTTTCAGATTGAATATATTCTTTGTCATCATGTTCAATACCAATCCATTTTAAAGATTGAATAATTTGACTTTTATATTCATCTCTTGATCTTTCTTTATCTGTATCTTCAATCCTTAGATAAAAAGAACCTTTTTGGTTTTTAGAGTACAACCAGTTAAATAAAGCAGTTCTAACACCACCAATGTGTAGAGGTCCTGTGGGCGAAGGAGCAAATCTAGTTGCTACTTTTGACATTATATATTATTAGACAATTTTTTAGAAATTTCTATATAAAGATACTAAAACACCTTGAACTTTGACTCTATCAGGACCAAATATCTTAGTTTCGTAATTTTTGTTTGCACTTTCAAGAGCCACTGAATTACCTTTTCGTCTTATTCTTTTTAGCATTGCTTCATTATCATCGATTAAAGCAACAATGATTTGTCCATTATCAGCTTGGCTTGTTTTTTTAATTATAACAGTATCTCCTTCATTAATGCCAGCCTCAACCATTGAGTCGCCTTGAATTTTTAAACCAAAAAAATCTCCTTTTTTATGAAATTCTACTGGAAGAGCAACTTTGGAAACTTCATTTTGAATAGCTTCAATGGGTGTGCCAGCAGCAATATTACCTAGAACTGAAATTTCTTTGTTGTTTGATTTAGAATTGGCATCATCCAAACCACCCTTTATTACGCTTGGAGAAAAGGTATTGTAAATGTCATTAGCGCTAGCGGTTTCTGGTAATTTTATTACCTCCAAAGCTCTTGCTTTATGAGGTAGTCTTTTTATAAATCCCCTTTCTTCAAGAGCACTGATTAATCTATGTATTCCTGATTTAGATTTTAAGTTAAGAGAGTTTTTCATTTCATCGTAGGAAGGGGAAATTCCTGTACTTCTTATTTTTTTATTTATGAAAATCAGTAAATTTCTTTGTTTTTTTGTTAGCATAGAACAAACCCTGTACAAATCTGTTCTATAAAAGTTCTCTTATAATTACAACTAGCTAAAAGTACTGTTTTTACTGGTTAATTTGTACAATTTTTTTAAGTAAAGACGTTTTCTCAATATTTTCTAATAATGATTCACCAATTAAGAAATTCATTATTCCGGTTTTATCTATAATTTCTTTAACATCTTTTTCTGACTTAAAACCACTTTCAGAAACTATTGGGCAACTATGAGATGATAAGATTTTATGTAATTGTAAAGTAGTTTTTATATCAGTTTTCAAATCTTTAAGATTCCTGTTGTTAATTCCAATTATTGCTTTATCAAAATTAAGAGCTTTTTCCGCCTCATCAGAGCTATGTACTTCAACAATCGAAGTAACATTTAATTCGTTTGCGGTTTGATATAAATCCATAGCTAACTTGCTATCAACCCCAGATAGTATGATTAATATTGCATCAGCTCCAAAACTTTTTGCGAGGGGTACCTGATATGAATCTATAAAAAAATCTTTGCATAAAATTGGAATTTTAAATTTGTTTTTGACGTCGGTGATATGTTGTAAATCACCAAAGAAAAATTTTTCTTCCGTTAAAATGGATAAGCAGGTTGCACCATTTTGAATATAATTTTCAGCAATTGCTATTGGGTTATATTGTTTAATTATCAAACCAGCAGATGGACTTGCTTTTTTGATTTCAGCAATAACCGAAATTTTATTTTGTTTTATATTATCAGTTATTCTATTTTTAAAATTTATATAAGATTTGTTTTGTTTTATTAGCGAACTAAGAAGATTATTAGTATATTTTTTTTTAACGTTTAATAAGTCAATTTTTTTTTGATTAACAATTTTCTCTAGAACATTAGGCATTTAAAAATTAGTTATTTTATTTAAATGTTCAAAAGCTTTACCAGATAAAATATGTTTTCTTATTGAAGAATAGGCTTCCCCAATATATTTTGATTTACCTGATACAATTAAACCGGCTGCAGCATTTAAGCTTACGGCAACAGAAAAATCATTGTCAGTTCCTTTAAATATTTCTATTATTTTTTCTGAATTATATTCAGATTCTTTTCCAACAATTTTTTTAAAGTTATTTGTTTTAATTCCTAGTTCAGAAGGATCAATGGTAAATCCCTTAATTGAATTATTTTTTAACTGGACAACTTTTGTTTTAGCGTAAGGTGAAATTTCATCTAGACCATCATCACTATTGACAATCCAAGCGAAATCTAACTTTAAATTTTGAAGTGCCTTAGCAAAAGTAGTTAATAAATTTTTATCAAAAACGCCTATAACTTGTCTTTTAACTTTTGCAGGGTTACTTAATGGTCCAATTAGATTGAATATTGTTCTTTTTCCAATTTTTTTTCTTATCGTCCCAACATATTTCATTGCAGGATGATAATTTGGAGCAAACATAAAACCAAAATTTGTTTTATTAATACTTTCCTCTATTTGTTTGGGTTCTAGATTAATATTTATCTTTAGTTTTTCCAAAACATCAGCGGAACCACATTTAGATGATACAGCTTTATTTCCATGTTTTGCCACCTTTATTCCGTAGCTTGCAAGCAATAAGGCTGATGCCGTTGATATATTTAGGGTATTCTTTCCATCACCGCCAGTGCCGCATGTATCAATTACATTTCCTTCAATATTTACTGCTTTTGTTTTGTGTCTTAATACATATACCCCACCAGCAATTTCATCGGGAGATTCACCTTTATCTGAAAGCAAAATTAAAAAATCATATATCTGATCATCTTTAGCTTGGCCAGACATTATGGTTTCAAAAACTAATTTACTCTCTTCAAAATTTAGATTTTCTTTTTTTTTTAATTTTTCTAAAAATTTTTCCATTACTTAACTTTATATTTTAAAAAATTTTTTAGAATTTTTATACCCAATCTAGTTTTAATACTTTCAGGATGAAATTGTACGCCATGAACATTGTATTTTTTATGCATAATTCCCATAATTACTTTATTTTTAGTTTCAGCCGTTATTATTAAATTTTTCCCTAAATTTTTTTTATCAACTATTAAACTATGATATCGGGTAGCTTCAAATGTTTTATTTAAACCCTTTAAAATACCTTTGTTCTTGTGTTTGATAACACTTAATTTTCCGTGCATTAATTTTTTAGCGTGAATTATTTTTGATCCAAAAACTTGCCCGATTATCTGATGGCCAAGACAAACTCCCAATATTGGAATTTTTGGGGCAAAATATTTTACAATTTTTGGACAATATCCAGAATCTTTTGGATATCCTGGACCAGGTGAAATAACAATTTTGTCAAATTTTTTTCTTTTAATTTGATCAATCGTTATTTTATTGTTTCTATAAACTTCAACATTACACTTCAAGCTAGATAAATAATGATAAAGGTTATACGTAAAACTGTCATAATTATCTATTAATAAAATTTTCATTTAACTTGCTGCAGTGATTAGGGCTTTAGCTTTATTAACAGTTTCTTGGTATTCTTTTTCAGGAATACTATCCGCTACTATTCCTGCACCTGCCTGTATATAAAATTTATTTTTTTTTACTAATGCAGTTCTTAGAGCAATGCATGTGTCAAAATCACCGTTAGAAGAAAAATATCCAATGCCTCCCGCATAAATTTTTCTTTTTGTATTTTCTAATTCATCGATTATTTCCATGGCTCTAATTTTTGGTGCACCAGAAACTGTTCCCGCAGGGAAACCAGACAAAAGAGTATCAATTTTACTATTTTTTTTATTAAACGTTCCCTCTACATTTGAAACAATGTGCATTACATGTGAATATTTTTCAATTTTAAAATTTTCAGTAACTTTTACTGAATTTACATTAGAAATTTTACCCACGTCATTTCTTCCTAAATCTAACAGCATTAAGTGTTCCGCCAGCTCTTTTTTATCCCTTAACAAATCTTTTTTATAAAAGTTGTCCATTTTTCTATTTTTTCCCCTAGGTCTTGTTCCAGCTATAGGTCTTATTGTTACCTTGTTATTTCTCAATCTGACCAATATTTCCGGACTTGTACCGATAATTTGGAAATCATTAAAATTAAAAAAATACATAAATGGAGATGGATTAGTTATTCGCAGTTTTTTATAAATTTCTATTGGACTTTTATTTAACCTGGTTTCAAATCTTTGACTAAGGACAACTTGGAAAATATCGCCGTTTTTTATGTATTTTTTAGCTTTTAGGACAATATTTTTAAAATATTTTTTACTAATATTGCTTTTTACTTTTGATTTTTTTTGTTTATCAGGAATGTTTGATGGAGAATAATTATTTATTATTGTTAAAAATTTTAGCTTTTCAATTTCAAGTTTTATGTTTAAAAATCTCTTTTGATAATTTGTAATTTTTTCGTCAGAATAACAATTAACTATATAATGTATATTTTTTTTAAGATTATCATGAATAATTAAAGATCTAGGTCTGATTAATCTTATATCTGGTAAATTTAAATCGTCCTTACAATTATTGGGAATTTTTTCTATATAGCGGATTATATCGTATGAAAAAAAACCTGAAAGTAAAGAGCAAAGGGGAGGTAGATTTTTAGGTGATTTGAATTTAAATTCTTCAACTAATTTGTTTAAATAAACATATGGATTTGTCTTAATATTAACTTTTTTTTTGTTTTTCAAATAAAAAACTTTGTTTTTATTAAATTCCCAGATTTTATCAGGATCTCTGCCAAAAATTGTATAACGGCCTCTTATTTTTCCTTTTTCTACAGATTCAAAAACAAAGCTATTTTTTTCTTTTAAAAAATTATCAATTAAATTTTCAATAATAAATTTATTATTAAACTTTTCCGAATGATAAATTATTTGATTATTTTTTTTTTTATGTTTTTTTTTAAAGTTTTCTAGATTCTTATTAATTATCATCTAAAGTAATTTTTTAATCTTTCCAGAGTTTTGTAATTTATTTCAACTTTATATTTTTGATTGATGTAATGATCGAAAGAAGAGTATATATTATTTTTTAAACCTATTATTGCTTCATAGTAATATTTATTATATTCATCTGAAGCTTTATCTAAACTAGGTTTTTGTATTTCTTTAATCCAAACCAGAAAAGTTTTATTTTTTTCAATTTCATTTACTAATGTGAAACTTTTTTCACCAAGACTAAATATTAGCCTATTGGATTTTTTTGAGAAAAAATTATTGTCACTTATGTTATTTATTGAAATGTCCATAATATCCATCTGACTTAACTTTGCTAGTTTAACAAAATCCGATTTTGCAAAAGAGTTTGTATTAATTTTTGTCATTAATTTTGCATTATATTCAAATATATCTCTGTTGATTAAATCTTTTATTATTTTTTCTTTGAATTTTTTAGAGACAATATTGGGAATAGAATTTTTAATCTCATCAATAATCACAAGTGCAAATTCGTTTTCATATTCTAATAAATTAATATCATTAACTTCTTTGAA
>Ga0187827_10003708_pt1 | contig 19471 bp, 20 predicted proteins | sample ETNtaG_39_FD_167969 | JGI IMG/M metagenome (GOLD analysis project Ga0187827, IMG submission 167969) | Marine microbial and viral communities from oxygen minimum zone, Eastern Pacific Ocean - ETNP2014_SV_150_PacBio MetaG (Illumina Assembly) | ecosystem: Environmental > Aquatic > Marine > Hypoxic... | reverse complement strand
TCCACTTTCTGACTCAGGCTCCAACCGTGGGCTGCCTCCAGCTGGTGCTGCACCAGCTCCAGTTTGGCCAGGTCGGCATGTTCGTAGTCGGCGGTGAGCTGGTGATAGGACTTAAGCAGCTCGCCCTCTTCCGATAAACCGTCGGCCACCATGTCGTACACAGTCTGATCACCCGCCTCCGGTAGGCTCTGTTCAAGCCAGGCGACCTGGGTCCCGGGGCGCAGCCAGCACTCGCCGCTATCGGGCTGCATGGAACCGGCGATAAGCTTCATCAGAGTAGTCTTGCCAGCCCCGTTACGCCCGAGCAGGCCAATGCGCTGAAGCCTGGTGATCTGAAAGTCGACCTGATCCAACAGGATGTGAGTACCGAAATTCAGGGAGAGCTTGTCGAGGCGACCCAGGGGCATGGGACTGCTTATTTGAATGGAGAAGTGAATGCCAAAATGGACAGGCTGGCCATGGTAACCCAGATTGCCGCAGAAATCGGTACGCATTGGCCCTGTACCGCGGGCAGGAAATTCATGGCCGAGTTCCTGAACAGCCCTGATTGCCTGAACCGAAACAAGGCAGCGCCAATCCACCTGAACTACTGTATATTTACAGTGACCCCATTTAAGCAGGTCTAAACAATATGCGTAAAACCACACGCCGAAGTTTTTTCCAACAGGCAGGCATGACCGCGGGTGGTATCGCCCTCACCGGCAGCTTGCCCGCTCTCATGCCGACGCAGGCTGTCGCCCAACCAGCCACCGACTGGCTCGCCCAAACTAGCGAGCCGGCACTCGAGCCAGAACTTGCCATCATCGACCCGCATCACCATCTGTGGGACCGACCCGGCAACCGTTATATGCTAGAGGAACTGCTCGACGATACACGGCAGCACAATGTGCGCCAGACAGTCTTCATTGAATGCACCTCGATGTACCGCGCCGACGGACCGGAGGAACTCAGAGTAGTCGGTGAGACCGAGTTCGTGCAGGGCGTCGCGGCCAAGAGCGCCAGTGGCGGCTATGGCGAGACGCGAGTAGCCACAGGCATCGTCGGCTCCGCCGATCTTCGCCTGGGTGATCGGGTAGCACCGGTGCTCGAGGCGCAGATCGCCGCCAGCCCGCAACGTTTTCGTGGCATCCGCCATCGCGCGGCGTGGGCCGATCGGTCGGTGCTCCCCAACCTGCCTGCTGATGCACCCCAACATATTCTGCTGGACCCGGACTTCCGCAAAGGCTACGCCCACCTGCGCACCTACGGCTTATCCTTCGAAGGCTGGCTCTATCATACCCACATCCGCGATCTGACCGATCTCGCCAAAGCGTTCCCGGATACCACCATCATTTTTAACCACTTAGGTGGACCAATCGGAGTGGGTAATTATGCTGGACGGCGCGACGCGGTGTTTGCCGCCTGGAAACCGGCTGTCGCCGCGTTGGCGCAATGCCCCAATGTCGTCGCCAAGATTGGCGGCATCCAGATGGTTGTCAACGGCTATGGCTGGCACGAGCGCGACCGGCCACCAAGCTCGGACCAGTTACTCGAAGCCAATCGGGACTGGTACAACTACACCATCGATCAGTTCGGACCCGACCGCTGCATGTTCGAGAGCAACTTCCCGGTCGACAAGCTGTCGTGCTCATACACGGTATTGTGGAATCAGTTCAAGAAGCTGACGAGGGGATTTTCGGCCGACGAGCGAGCCGCTATGTTTCACGACACGGCGATGCGTGTCTATCGGTTACCTCTGGTGTAGTTGCGCGGTTAACATCTCACATACAAAACAGCTGTGTTCCAATTCAGGAATTCAAGTGACAAACAAACAAATACCTCCACTACTCCGGTAGAATGACTTATCGGAAGGCGTGCCTTAACAGGTAAGCGTAATGTGCGGTGGCGATCAAACCGATAGCGGCAGTTAAGAGTGCCAACGGCGTCAAATATTGCGTGCTTTCGGTAAGCACGAGCAGAAATACCAGGTATTGAAATGCCGTGGTCATCTTACTCGGCATGCGCGCCTCTACTGATCGCACGGATCGAATCTTTCCCAGCCCAATCAGCGCGAGAAAAATAAATAGCACACCAAAATCTCTCAGTCCGAGCAGCAACCATTGCAACACTGTGAGTTTGCCGAGCCAAACCCAAGTGAGACTGACCGAGAGCACGAACAGCTTGTCCGCCACCGGATCAAGGATCTGCCCCAGATAGCTGGTCCACTTGAACGCACGGGCGGTGAAACCATCGAGAAATTCGGTTGCCAGTCCCAATCCGACCAATAGCAAATGACTTGATTCGGGACAGAACGGAAATACTGCTGCAACCACCAGGCGAACCGATGTGATCGCGGTTGGAATATGTCGCAGTATGCTCGGGTTCTGCTTAGGAGATTCTTCACTCATCTAATAGATAAAAATCGGCCGTAGCCCGGTATTGCTTGATTGAGTGAGTGTAGAAATGTCGCTTAACTTAATCCGAACCAGGGCCTGATACGAGTTGAAGGCGATATGGCTCACCGCGTGTATGTCGCCATACCGGTGCAAGAGGCATACACGATTGAGTTATGCCTACCCCTGGCTGGCATCCCGAACTCGGCGTCTCACGGGAAACGGCGTTGAAGATGTTAACTCTATGGCCAGCTCACGGTGCGTTTCAGGAAAACCTCAGAGGCTCGACCGAAGTCGGCAAATATGCCGACTTTACAATTTTTGGCCGCGATCTGATGGCCGTGCCTGAAGCCGAAATTCTCAGCAGCTAAAACGTAATGACGATTGTGGGTGGGGAGATCACCTATCGTAAGTAAATAGGTCTATCTTTAATCCCTTTTTTGGTATGATAAGGCTAAAACCCAATAAGAATAGAGGGCTTACCATGACCCGGCACTTGTTTCCCTGTGTTTTCCTCACCAGTCTGCTTGCCACCCCAATGCTGTCGGCTCAACAGCCCTCCGACTACGTGGTTCCGCGCACTTTTCTTGGACAACCAGACCTCGAAGGTACCTGGCATACGAAATTTGTCACAACCCTTGAGCGACTCGACGGCGTGGAAGACCTGGTAGTAACCGAAGCGCAGGCGGCAGAGATCGCGCAGCAAATACTGGGATTGATTCCTCACAATGAAGACCCGGATTTTGCCTGGCAGGGCATCAATAGTCTGGCTATCGCCAATGGCAGTTGCGCAGTTCTCTCATCGTCGATCCAACCGACGGCAAGCTGCCTTACCTGGAATCTGCCCTGGCACAAGTCGACTATTACACAACTCGCTATGAGACTGAATTCGATCACCCTGAACAGCGCAGTCTGGGTGATCGATGCCTTGCCACCTTCGCCGGTCCGCCCATCTATGCGATCCCGCTGATGTTTCCTTAGCTGATCGTACAAACGAAAGATCAATTCCTGCTTTACGCAGAAGGGCCGGTTGGTACACGCGTGGTGCACCTGGACAGCCAGCGCGAGCAAACCGTTCCCCTGTCCCATGAGGGCTATTCCACGGGTCGTTGGGAAGGCGACACCTTGGTAGTTACCACCACGCATTTCCGGCCTGATCACGTGATACGATCGGGTTTTGGCCGGCCCATGCTCATCAGTCCGGAAACGACAATCGAAGAAAGGTTTACTCGTGTCTCTGCAACAGAGTTGAACTACTATTTCACACTGACCGATGACACGCTTTATTCCCAAGCCTGGTCAGGCGAGTTTTCCCTGTTTGCCCACCAGGGCCCTCTCTACGAATATGCCTGCCACGAGGGCAATTACAGTCTCCCGGGTATTTTAAGAGGTGGCCAGATACAGGCTGCCGAGCAGTAGGGACAGGTCCATTTCTAACAATATAAAGAAACAAGCCTCTTGTTGGCTAAACGCAATACGCCGCTTCAGCTGCGAGATGTCACGCGAAATGTCCACCAATGGTCAAACCGCAGCTGATCCAGTGGTGGCCGCGGCGTCACCATGGTGTCCAGGTCGGTATGTTGCAGTTTCAACACCCTGGCCCTGAATGATCGGTCCATTATTTCAGGATCCGTTTCGCGATTCAGTGTCACGGGATAAACAAGATCCCCCAGCCTCAGGGTAGCCGCCTCGTCGGCCTCGACTCTCGCCGCCCAATACTTTCTGTCACAGACTGAGCAACTGAGAAACAGCTCGCCTTCTTCAGTGGCCATGCAATTGAGATTAATTGAGTGGGGCCGAATTCCGGCCCAGATCTGCAGTTGACACAGATTCTCCTGATTGGCAGTGGTTGTATTCCAATCTGTCACCGGCGTGTCTACCCGTTCTCCAAACAGGAACCCACCGGGGGCCGTTGCACAGGGACATACATTGGAGAAAACCAGAAATCCAACAACTCCAGAGAGTAGAACCGCGAGTAAACCAGCGCCGACCCACATCTTGAGTTTGCCGTAATTGGGAGTAAGTGTCTCGTTCATGGTGTCTGTAGCTCCTTATAAAATGGAACCCATAAAAGGGGTCGGAGGGACTAAATTTTGATCAGTTGTGAGATTGGTTAAAAAATAATCCCTCCGACGCCTTTTAGTGATCGTGGCCATTGCCCAAGGGCGGCATTTCCACGTAGGTCAGTGCCGAGTGATTGCGCAGGCCGGGAGAGCTGTACAGGAATTGGCGGCGACTAAGCATTATGCCCAATCATAGCAGTGACAGATCTGTTTTTCCGAAGTCGGAGAAACTGAATCTGCCCTTCACGCACAGTTTATTCGTCGGTGTATTTTATCTCGAGGCGTTTCAGCAGGAAGATGGTAGCCAGCACCGTGAGCAGGCAGAGCCCGAACATGCCGACGATGGAGACCCAGACGGGCGGTGGCGCTACGATGACCGCCAGCGGGCCTTCGTCCATGGGTATGGGTAACAGTCCCTTCAGGTAGTAGATGACGCTGAATATCTTGAGTGCAGGTGGCAGAATGAAATGTATCCCTTCCCAACCTGCAATCAGCACAATCGGGATCAGTGGATTACGAAACAGCAATCCGGTGGCCATGAATACCGAACCGTAACCCATGCAAGCCAGCACAGTGATGCCGAGGTATTGTCCCAGCTGCTCGATGGCGATGCCGCTGGTCAAATCGGAAACCAGTTGCCCCATGCCGTAGGGCAGGTAGAGCAGCACGAAACAAATGACTGTGCAGAGCCCGAATAAAATAAAAGCGCTGGCCAGTCCGGCCACGTGAGGAAAGCTATCAGATCGACAGCGCCATGAGCACAATCCTTTGGGTTGTCATCATCACTCTGGTCTTTATCACCTGCATGGGTATCGTTGGCCTGGCGGTGTTTGGTATCAATCGACGCCGTAAACAAATAGGAACGCGGCGTGCGCTGGGCGCAACGCGTTTGCAAATTCTCCGTTACTTCATGGTGGAGAACTTCCTGGTGTCAGGGATTGGCGTTGCGTTGGGTGCCGTACTTACCATCGGCTTCAGTATCTTGCTGACAAGCAGTTTCAATATGCCAGTCATGGCCTGGTATTACACACCACTGGGCATGTTGGCGTTGCTTGTCATTGGTCAGATTGCCGTGCTGGGACCGTCATCCGGTGCCGCCAGGACCGAGCCTGCTATCGCCACGCGTTCTATATAAAACAGTCGGGGCCAATTTGCTCGCCACCGGTGGTGCGTGCTTGAATCGCTATGTTGCGCGTGTCAGCTTCGTGCTCAGCTGAATGGTACTAGTACTTAGGCGTCAAACAGGTTCTTCAAATGTTCATTCAGCATGCGCCCGTTTGGATCGAGTGACTGCCGAATTTCCATGAAGTCCCTGAAACGTGGGTACAACTGACTGAGTTCCCGGTGGCCCAGGCTGTGTATCTTGCCCCAGTGTGGCCGCCCGCCGTATTTCCAGAAGATGGGCTCGATGATATCGAAGTAGGGTCTATAGTCTTCCCTGGCGGTGCGGTGTATTGAGATAGTCGCATGGGGCTCATCGCCGTAAGCCATGCTCAGCCAGGGATCTTCTGGACTGACGTAGCGGTACTCCAATGGGAACGCCACATCGATCGCCTGATCATAGATGGTCTTGAGTATTTCCCGCACACATTCTGCGCTGCCTTCTGCAGGGATCGAATACTCCATCTCGTTGAAGCGGTTGTTGCGAATGTTTGACAACAATTTGTGGGACAGGTCTACCACTTCACTGGTTTCCGCGTTCGCTGCAAGCGCATTATTCATCGTCAGTCTTTCCAGCGGCGTTGCATCTACTCCCAATGGCCTGAGATCGGCAAGAGTAACTTCTTCGGCAGGGATAATTGTCTGGCCGATCGGCTGGTCCGATTCATCGATGGAAAGCACCATTGAATAGTCTGAATACACCAGTGGGAAGATTTCAAAATGGCGGTGGCTGGCAGCCAGCTCATCGAAATCGGTGAGGATATCTTCGGTGGGCGCCGTCCACTCACGTTTCTTCAGCTTATAGGCTTCCCGATTCTGCAAACGTATCTGAGTTACCACGCCGAGCGCACCCACATTCACCCGCACGGCATCGAACAAGTCGCCATCGCTGGCATCGATGTCCCTGATCTCTCCCTCGGGTGTTACAAGCCGCAGCGAAGTGATGTTGCCCGCCAGGCTTTGCAGAGTAATGCCGGTACCGTGTGTGCCGGTTGCCGTGGCACCGGCCAGGGTCTGTCGGTCGATGTCAGGCAGGTTTAACATGCCCTGACCAATATCATCCAGAGCCACTCCAAGATCTCCCAACCGGGAGCCGGCGCCGATTGTCGCTTGCAGGGTACTGCTGTCGTAATCGAGTATGCCGCTCAACTGGTCGATGATGACCAGGTGTCCGTCTGTTGGTATTAGCGGGCTGAACGAGTGTCCCGATCCGATCGGCCGGATGGGCCCGCTTGTACTGTTTAACAATTCAATCAATTGGTCTTCGCTGGCGATGTCATAGCGACCCGCCGGCCGACAGGTTTGACCGCCGGACCAGTTACTCCAGGGAGTCGATCGCGCCTGGGCTGAACTGTTCACCGCGTAGGCACCGAACAAAGCAGCGCGCAAACTGGAGGCGAGGAATGATCGACGCGTTAGATCCTTCATTGATTGATCCCTGCCATAAACCCGACCATGGCGCGAAAGTCCTTCACTTCACAAGACATGCAATAGCCCAGCGGTGGCATGGAGTTGTAGCCCTCGAGCACTCGCTGCAGTATGGATTCTTCTCCTTGTGCGAGTCGCCGTTGCCATTGGGCGCTGTCACCTGCAATGGGTGCACCGGCCTCGCCGGTAACATGGCACAGCGCGCAACTACGCGCCCATTTTCCCATCACTGCCTCGTCGGCGATGTCATTGGTGAAAGGTAAATCAGTTGCATTGCTCTGGGATGATTGACGCTGCGGCGCTGAGCTGCTGCATGCGTAAACTGATAAAGTGAGCAGTAGGATTAGCAATTTTCTGCAACTGTTTTTCATAGCCAGCCTGTTCATCCGCATAACTGTAACGGCTCGTTTGGATTCTTGCCTGATATTCAGGTCATTATTAGAGCTTATATGAGGCACGGATACTACAGCTTCGTGAAGCACTGAGCAGCAAATCTCAGAATCGAAAATCGTCACCCGGCCCCTTATTTATTCCTCACAGCTATTGGTCCAGACCCGTGCCAGGCGGTCTCTTCAGGACGTCCAGGTCCAGTTTATTCACTTCGTCGATTATTCTGGCATAAGCCTTTGTGGTGTTCTGCAATCCAGTCCATGGGACGGTTTCCACTGTCTCGAGCTCACTGTGGAAATAGTGGTAATAATCTGTGGTGGTCAGCCCCGGGACATACTGAAACACACGACTCAGATCTCCTGCCGGAGCCCTCGGATTGGGCTCGAGGTAGGTGCTGATGCCAAATTCCCGGAAGGCATTCAGAGCGATTCGATTCAGCTCCGGTCGCGTCGAGCCGCCGGCGTACCAATGAAAAGCAGTATAAGAATTAGACCAGATTATTTCCTCGTCTCGATTGAGATAACGTGGCCTGACGATAGTCTGAACGGTGGAGGGATGCTCCGCGTTGATTAGCAATGCCGTCTTATCGAACAGGTTTTCATGATTTTCTGCCAGCCACATTCGACCCACACCGAAGCCAGGACCGCTGTTGTGATGGCCATCCAATCCAATAAAGATCAGGGTACGTCTTCGTTCCTCTGCAGGAATCCCTGCGTAGTACTCAGCCAATTCAATCATGGAAGCCACGCCAGCTGCGTTGTCACCGGCGGCGTCGAAGAATCCGTCTCGATGAGCCATGACATAGATTGTCTCGTCTGTCTGGCCAGGGAGGGTTCCCCAGACCATCGCTGTCTGAAGACCAGACACGATATCGATATCCAGCTTGATCTTTAACTTAGGTACCAGGTCGCCCTCTATAAGTTCACGCAGAGCAATGCCATCCTCATTACCTAAGGTAAAGGTCGGAACGTCGGTGACGACCGGGTAAGCCTGGTATCGCATATTTCCAGGCATCATGCGTGCATTAAAAATGGCGGCGGCTCCCTTCTCACTTGCCCTGAGCAGTGCACCCTCCTCCGGTAATCCCAACATGTCAGAGATCAACACCGCTTTGCCGGCCACATCTCTACCTGCAAAGTCAGCTTCTGTACCCAAACCAACATAGATCAACTCCAGTTCAACGCCATTGGTGTCGGTCCCTGTGGAGCGGTAAAACGGATGTGCAGTGGCGACACTGTATTCTCTGCCTGCAACAGTGACAGTGACTGACCAGGATTGCGGAAACCATTGCGGTGTCAGGTCGAATGGCTGGATCGAGATGTCCTGCAGCTCCAGGTCGCGGTATTTTTGCTCCAGCCATTCGGCACTTTCCCAATCTGAAGAAGCTCCAATGATCCGACCCCAGTATTGAGGATTGACTGTGTCTCTATAGCGGCGCGAAATGTCCTGCTGTTCCACAACATAAGTCTGCATGCGGTGCCCATCGACCGAGGCGTAGGCGTTGGTAGTGTCCGGCCATTCCAGGAAGCTATCCTGCAATGCATCGAGCTGATAGGGAACCTTGCTAACGGGTCGAAGGGGCTCCAATTCCTGTGCGCTGGTGGTGCAAATAGCCGACAGGAATAAGCCAAGCGTTAGTAGCAAGCATCTTAAGTCTATTTGTTTACTTATAATCATCTGCATAAAGAGCGTTATGGTACCAGATAGCCCTGAACAGTTTTTCTACTCATTCTTCAGGCCCGCGGTACACGCCTGCCACCGAGAATTGTGTCAGATGGAAACAGGCGTAAGGCGCCGGTTCGAACATTCTCATAGTTATCGAGAAAATCGAAAGAGCCCTGGCGTAGCTCCAGAATAGCGATATCTGCCGGGGCGCCGACATTCAGGGTGCCCTTATCACTAAGAAAAGCGTGTAGTCGGGAGGCATTATAGGATCCGCAGGCCACCACTTCGCTCAGACTCATACCACCAAAATTCAACAGCTTTGACATTACGTTGGGGAAATCGATTACGCCCGGTGCACTGCGGCTGGTGGAGAACCCGTCGGTGGATGTGGTGTCGGGCCAGAAACCGGCTGCCATGATGGCATCGAAGCTATCCCATCTGAGGTGGTCAACCCGGCCGTTGGCGACATCGAACCAGATGCCGCGGCGGCGAGCCTCTAGAATTTCTGGAAAGAGTTGGCCATTGTCATCGAAGATGGCATTAGGTGGGGGTGCGAACATGTGGGTGACGATGTCGCCGGGTTTAAGCAGCGCCACCAACTCGCCCATGGGGGTGGTGGATTGCCCCATGTGAATCATGACAGGCAGATTGAAATACGAGGCCACCTCCTGGGCACGACGCAGCACCTCAGTATCGTTGGCGGTAACGCCAGCGGTGAGCCGTGCCTTGACACCGATGACATAATCACGGTGCCGGGCAACCGCCGCTTTGGCGGCTTCCACGTCCGCCAGGGACAGATCCGCCGTGTCGCCAGCGGGAATGACGCCCTGCCGACCGATGTTGATCAGCACTCGCGCGGGTTGCGGAGCCGAGCGGGCTACGGCGACGATGTCATCGATATTGTCAGCCCCCGCTGAACCGGCATCCACCCAGCCCGTCACGCCATCGGACAGGCAAATGTGAGGTCCCTGAGCATCTTGTGCGTAGTGGGCATGGATATCGAGCAGGCCCGGCAGCACCAGCTTGCCGCTGGCATCGATCTCTTGCGCTGCATTGGCGCCTATATTCGAAGCCACGGCAGCGATATGGCCATCGATAATAGCCACGTCAGCAACACTGTCTATGTGGAGGGACGGATCGACCACGCGGCCACCCCTGACGATCATGTCATAGGACTGTGCCATTGGCAGCAAAGGACGGGCCAACACTGTGGCGCCTATTGCGGTGCGAGCAGTGTTGAGAAAACGGCGACGATTCATCATGGCGGATTCCTCTTCTCGGGATTTTTTCGATGCTGCGTCTTAGTCGGCGCTAAGTCAACCGCGGATAGACAGGGCTTGCCCCCACTGCTGTCCCAGAAAATGACCAGCAATGCTGTGCAATATCAGAATAACAGGGAGATTGCTGTCAGCGAGTACAGTGATCGACAGGAAAACGGAGTCTGTCCCCATTTCTCTCCATTTATCTCGATTTTTCTACTTTCTTTTTGCTGAAATCACCGTAGATATCTTTCGCACAGGTCGGGCAGATACCATGAGTGAATTCGGCGTCTGAGTTCCCGGCAATGTACTGCTCAATCTGCTGGTAGTAACCATCATCGTTACGAATTTTTTTGCAACTCGCACATATTGGTAGAAAGCCTGAAAGTGTTTTGACTTGATTCAAGGCGTGAAAAATACTGTATCTCGCCCGATGATATAAGGAAGATGCAAGCACTGACATCATTTGAGCAAACAGGATAGCGACCAGTATTACCGGCCTGTCCAACACTAGATCTGCACGGTTCTGGGTGAAGATCATTGCTGTTTCGCCGACGATAAGTATGGTCATCGCTGGCAACAAATAGCTCGCATACACCGGAAATGCGTAGTGCCCAGTGTAGATGAACACGACTATGAGAGCTGTGATACGTACTCCCGAATAGTCATTGCTGGCGTGGACGAGTAGAAGACCTATGGCAAATAGGACCATGTAGAGCAATGCGCACAGGTCCATCACCCTTGCTTGTCGCTTTATGGCAACTATCCGTGTCACACCCAGCCCCACAAACATGAGAATAATCTTTATGGCGACGCCATTAACAAGCGCAGGTTCCTCTGCCAAGCGTGACAAATCGATTAGTGTCATCGCGATAAGCAGCAGTGTAACGGCATAAGAAGTCACTGCCAGCTGCCGAATATCGTTATCCAGGAAATGTTCCTGGTAAGCTAATTCTTCAGCTGATTGACGAGCAGCATACATATACCGCCACAGGGGAAGATCATAGGGTGGGAGCATTATTCTGGCTCTTGTTGCAATGTTGCTGTATTGGTAAGGATAGAACCTGACACGCTTCGAGTTCACTAATGTTGCGCAGATAAAGCTGTCAAGCTGAAGTGTTTTCCAATCGGGTCACAGTTACAAAGCAAACACCCACAGCGCCGCCGCTCCGGGATTCGCCGGGACATAGCCGGTGAATTGATTCATCAGACCAAGCCAGATTCCCGTGTGCAGGTTCAACTGCCCGGCCACTACTGCAATGTATTGTTTCCCGTCGACGCTATAGCTGATTGGAAATGACGAGGGAATCGCGTCGAGTTCGGTTTGCCACAAAACCTCGCTCGTCTCTTGATCGAAGGCCTTGAACGAATGATCAAGATATCCGACGAATACCAGCCCACCTGCCGTGGCCAGCGCGGAGGAGATCGGTGGAATTAGTTCTCTATGTTGCCAGGCCAGCTCCTGTCGCTGCAGGTCGATAGCTTGAAGCCTGCCGAAATTGCCATCGCTGCCCGGAACAGGCACGGCATCCATCTGCAGCCCACTGCTGAGAAGTGTCCCCTCACCGTTGAGCAGGGTATCCATACAGACTTCGAACATCGGCACGAACAACATTTTAGACTCACTATCGATGGAGCTGGCAGGCCAGTTGCGCCCACCCTGATAGAGCGGACAGACCGTACGGATCGTTTCGGCATCGGGGATCACATCGGGATTGATGTATTTGGTCCCGGTGACCGGATCGATGGCACTGACGATGTTCTGAATGCCGGGATCTACCGAAAACAAGTATTGACCAGTCGCGGCGTCCAGCGCATCGAAGAGGCCTGGCTTGCCGGCGGTGATAACCACCTTTCTGGTCTGGCCCTCGATTTCCAACTCGACAATAGACCGCTCGAAGATCCAGTCGAGATCGAATTGATCGTTGGGGATATGTTGGTAATACCATACCAGCTCGCCGGTGGCTGGCCGCAGGGCGAGGGTGGCATTGGTGTAGAGTGCGTCGTTGCTGACGCCTTCGATACCCAGTGGATAGAGCAGTGGCGCCGTATTATAAGTAGGTGAAACACCGTAGAAGACCAGATCCAGTTCCGCGTCATAGCTGCCGGTATTCCATACCGAGCCACCCTGTCGCTCTTGAAGTGGAATGTTGTTCCAGGTGTTGCCGCCTGGCTCACTAGGCCTGGCTAGCGTGTTAAAGCGCCAGGTTTCCTCGCCGGTCTGCAGATCGATGGCGATGATAAAACCACCACCGGGTACCCGGCTCGCCGCCATACCCTGGATAACCTGCCCACCGGCAATGGTCGGTGCACTGCGCAGTGCATGTCCGGTGTTGCCATTGGTATCGATGGCATGATCCCAGATGACGTTTCCGGAACGCGCATCCAGCGCCACCATGTGCAGATCCGAGGTGGGCACCAGCACCTTATTCTCATGCAGTGCAATGCCAAACTTGTGGCTGGTAACGGCACTACCATCGTGACTGTAGCGCCATAGCAACTCGCCGTTGCTGGCATCCATTGCCAGCACCACGTCACCGGCGCTATACAGAAACATGACGCCGTCGTGTACCAGCGGAGTAGGCATGTTGTTACCGGGAGTCACCGGTTGATGCCAGGCCAATTGCAAATTAGTAACGTTTAACCTGTTGACTTCATCCAGCGGTGAATTACCCTGGTTGTCATAGGTACGTCGCCAGGTTATCCAGTCGGACTCGGGAGGATTCTGCAAGACTTCATCGCTGACTGCCGAGTAGCTACGCAACAAGGGAATGGAATCAGGGTCAGCTGTCACAGATTGGAGCGAACTGGCAGCGTTTATGCCATATTGCTGAATAATTCCTCTGGGCGGACTACCATCCTGTTGAGCGATTGCGGTATTAATGGCTAGGGTTAGAAAAACAACGACTGGACCTAACTGCACTCTACTTTTCATTATTCTATGCTCCGTAAGTCTCGGCGATTCGGTAAGTGGCGTCCCGAAATCAAAGGATTCAGTGTGATTAGTTTTCTCCAACGAAAAGCCAGAGAAGACACAAATCAAACGCCTCTGATTCAATTGATTTTTTCACGCCCTGGCGGTAGGGCGCGCGGATACTCTCGCCCACCAGTCATTCAGATTATTCAATCCTTCAGGAATACGTATACCGAGGGCCGCCTTACCCATGACGAAGGCGCACTGTGCGGTAATATCGGCTACCGTGTAGTCAGCTCCTGCGATGAACTGCTTTCCTTCCAACTCCTGGTTAAGCCATTCCATATGCCCCTGCACATTCTTCGTAGTGACCTCTGCCAGCTCGGGAATCTGAGTGACGCGATCTTTCCACATTTCACCGGTATGGACGAAGATAGTAATCATGGGAATAAGCAGTTCAAACTCCATGCGGCGGTGCCACATGTCGACCAGTGCCTTATCCACTGCGTCTCGCCCAAACAGTGGAGGCTCGGGATTCATTTCTTCCAGGTAACGGCAGATTGCTGCTGACTCGGCGATACAGGTGCCGTCATCCAATTCCAGCAGCGGCATCTTACCCAAAGGGTTTTTGGCCAGATATTCTTCGGACTGGTTTTCCCCGGTCATCATATCTACTGGAACAACTGGAATATCCAATCCCTTCTCCGCAATAAAAATTCGTACGCGACGGGCATTGGGTGAAGGGGGTAGATCGTAAAGCTTCATAACGGAGACCTCTTATATAGTCGCTTAGAGTACCTGACAACTGGGTAGCAGCCTTTTTAGTACTACCTCATGCTGGCTGTAACGCTATCTCACCTTCGGTCTCATCCTCGAAGGCAAACACAATTAAAGCGGTGGAGAGCAACGCCAATGCCGCCAGGGTAAACCACATGCCTGCAAAATCCGTCACCACGCCGGCCTCTCCGAAGACACTGCCCAGGATGCCCAGAAACGGACCGGCTAACATAGGACCGACGCCCAGAATGATGATGCCAAATACAGCCTGCGCCGAATTGCGGATGTCCGCTTCGGCGATGCGATCGACATACATAAATGCAGACGCGAAGAAACAGGCATAACACAGACCATGTAGTAACTGACTGAATACTCCAATCATTAACGGGCCGGTCCACACAAATTGACCCGCTGCATCTACCGACGGTCCTGCGGCGTCCTGCATACTGATAAGGCCCCAGATCGCATAGCGGGCGAAATAGGCGAGGCCACCGATGGTAATCGTCCATTTGAATCCGAGGCGAACCAGGAATGTTCCCAACAATGCCAGGAAGCCTATCTCCGCAAACTGGCCTACAGTCATCGCCGGAGCGATGTAGGTCACCAGAAGCCCTAACTGATTTTCAAAAAATGGGCCGGTCTGCATGAAGTAAACTTGATGAATTACTGCAATCGGTAAGCTAGCCGCTACTAGAATGGCAAAGGATCGATGTGACAACAAACTGAAGGCTTTCTTGAAGGCCAGTCTTTCCACCGCTTCTTTCTTGGGGGGCGTATGAGGGAGTAGAAGACAGAAACCTGCATACAAAATAGCAAGGACTCCTGACACCTTGAGAGTATCAGCCAGTCTAGCTGTCGCGTCTGGTACTTCGGTGCCGACGAAGAAGGGTGGCAGAATTTGAAACTCCAGGTCTGTCTGCAACCAGATCATGGGAAACAACCAGCTCGCCGCGATCCAGCCAATCGTGCCCAGCACTCGAATGCGTGGCCACTCGCTGTCGGGATCATCCAGGTGTGCAAAGGCCATCGAATTAGTCAGTGACAGTGTCGGCATATAAAGCACACTGTAAAGTGTTGCCAGGATAAGCCAGGCGGTAAACGAGTCCTGATAGGAGAGTGTCAGCTTGACGATTCCACCAAGCACCAGCAGGACTGCTAGAAATTTTTCAGTGGAGAAATAGCGGTCAGCAAACTGCCCGGCGATGAAAGGAGCAGACACTGCTCCGATTGAACCAGCTACTCCCAAGATCCAGCCGACCTGCCCGGATGTGAATCCTAAACCGCCATCTGCAGTAGTCGATTGTAGATAAGTCGCCAGTACCGGTAGCCAGATTCCCCAAACGGCATACTGGAGAAACATCATCATGCCAAGGCGGCTCTTTACAAAATTCATCTTATTATTCTCCCTGGAAATTGCTTCGCTCGAAGTATTCCCTATAAATAGCGCGTACACCATTCAAATCCGTGACGAAAAAGATTTCATTGGGCCGCACGGCTCTGCGGAAATAGTCGTAGACAGGCGCGATGGAATCGATTTCACTGCCATCTCGTGGATCGAATGGACGAAGGTCATGCATGGCCTCTAACGCTACCAGCTTGCGGCGCCGGTCCTCAACCGATAACTGATGAGAATACAGGCGTTGCAAGTGCAGGCTGCCTCCATTGAAGGCTGGCAAACCAGTCATCCCGCCCCGTGGCCCCAACGGAAAAGCTTCGTTGCCGATGGCGTGATTTGTATAGAGTAAGATATCGCATTCCCTGCCCCACAGGGCCAGCGCTTCAAATAAGGCCAGGGCAGTAAACTGATGATCGAGGTGACGATCGAGCCGCGGATGGGGTGCGACTACCGACTGGGGCTGGACTCTTTCAAGCTCAGCAAGCAGGTCAGCAACGAGTGATGGCCAGCTGGAGATAAATTCCCGTTCGCGCAGTTCAGGATCGAAATTGAGGCGCCGGTAATAGGCGGGGTCTTCGAGCTCGGCCAGCGGTGGCTCAACCGGATTCGGCCGCTGCAGCCAGAGTTGTCGAAGCGTGGCATCATAGTAACCGAGATTGCGTACCGCTTCCGGCTGCAAGCCTCCCAACAAGGGCACCGTGAGACTGTCCAGAGTCCTGATGCGACCCTTTGCCCGGTATTGTTCTGCTTCGCCTGGCCACAAGGACTCGAAGTTAGCACCACCGGCATCCCCCGCAGTTACCGTGACTACATCGGCGAGAGATGACTGGTAGACACCAAACGCTGCGATCTCTGCATCATCCGGATGGGGTGCTACAACCAGAACCCGACGTCCTTCGAGAAGTACATTGGAAAATGTAACCAGTGTAGCCGGCCCAGAATTCCACACCGCTCCGGCGCTGGTGAATTCGATAAAATCTCCCGGCCCGATGTCCGACTTCAGTAATGGGCTCAGGTCTAGGTAGCGCCGGCCCTGCCCTCCCTGTTCGAAGTATTGGACGAGGGATACTCCTGCCGAATCGATTTCGATTGCAGGATTCTGCCCACGAGTTCGTTGGAGGGAAATCTCTAGGAGCGCCGTATCGACTCCCGGACGAACCGTTGGCCATTCGAGTCCGTCTTCGGTGAGGTTAAGGGAGTAGTTGTTGGCATCCTGCAAACCGGAAAGCCCATAATCGTAGTCACTACGACGATCGAATGGCTCGAGTCGCCCCTGAGTTGGAGCATTCGTGCATCCACTGATTCCGATTACCAGGAGAAAAGAGAGTATTATCGTAATTCGCATAATTGGGGACAGTTTACTTATTTCCGCGGCGACACCGGCTAGCTTGCCCTACGACCGAAATCACTGTCTATCAAACCATTTTAATACATGACAAAGGCAAACATCCTGATGCCAACTGCAACCAGCAGATACTGCCTGCCATCGACCATGAATGTCTGCGGTGAGTTTGACATATCGCCAATACGGGTATTCCAGAGCAGGTCGCCATCTTCCGCATCGAAGGCGACCATGTTGCCCCTGCCATCACCGGTAAATACGAGCCCGGTTGCCGTTGCCAGCACACCTGCACGTGTGCCGCCACCGCCCGGCCACTCATGGCGCCACACTGCTTCGCCGGTTCGATAATCGATGGCCTGAAAGGCACTCTCAATCGATCCGACTTCGGTACGCGCCTTTCCACCCAGCCCCATCGATCCGCGAGGGTCGGGGTCGGTCAGATAAAGCATGTTATAGCCATTATTCTCCTGGGTATAAAACAGGCCTGTATCGGGGCTATAGGCGGGGGGCTGCCAGTTAGCTACTCCGCCCTCAACCGGCGATACAAGAGCTCCCGGAATAAGTGCTTCTTTGCTAGGGTTGGGTTCCGGCTCGCCGGTTTCCCGAACATGGGATTCCCAATTGGCAGTTCGCGAATATTTGCTTGTCAAAATGTGTTCACCAGTAACTCGATCTAGGGTGAAGAAAAAACCATTCCTGGCCGCAGTAGACACCAGTTTTCTGGGCTGGCCGTCGATTTCACCGTCGATCAGTATCGGCGTTTGTGCCGAATCCCAGTCATGGGTGTCATGGGGGGAGGTCTGAAAATACCATTCCAGTTCACCGGTGGTGATATTCACGGCAACCAGTGAGCAAGTAAACAGATTGTCACCGGGTCGGGCGACTCCCGTGTACCCCGGGGTAGGGTTACCCGTTCCAAAGATGTAGAGATCGGTTTCCGGATCATACACTCCGGGAACCCAGGCGTTGCCACCGCCGTGGCTGGCAGATTCCAGATCAGGCCAGGTCTCGATACCGGGATCGCTCTCACTCATCGGCACGGTATAGAAACGCCAGAGCAGTTCACCAGTTGCTGCATCGAAAGCCTGCAGGAAACCGGGCTGATCCAGGTCGTTGCCGGTGCCAACGATTACCCGATCGCGAATAGTGATCGGCGCCATGGTGGAGAAGTATTGCAATTCGAAGCTAGCAATTTCCGTGTGCCAGTTTTCTTCCCCGGTATATGCGTTCAACGACACCAGGTAGTTATCCGGTGTTTCGAAAATAACCGAGTCATTCCAGATAGCCACACCGCGATTAGCAATATGGGTTCCACCGCGCGTCTCCCAATGGTAGTGCCAGATCTCACTGCCATTACGGGCGTCCATCGCCCATACATGATCCGGAGCGGTTACGTAGAGAATGCCGTCGACTTCCAGTATAGCCCCTTTAATACTGCCTCCCCGAATATCGATGTCTCCTCTGCCTTCACCACCGAGTTGAGTAATGATGGAGTCGGCCTGTCGGTTTCCCCGGCGTACGTTGAAGTTCAATTCTGCTGTCCAGGCCAGGGTAAGATTCGTGACATTGTCTTTGTTAACCTGGGTCAGATTACTGTAACGCCTGCCGCTGTAGTCGCCAGAATAGGTAGCCCAATCACCATCGAGATTACCAACTAGATCTGTAGGATCGACAACAACATCGTCCTGTGCAAACAGAAGTTCTGGAAGTAACAATAAGAATGCTAGTAAAGAAGTCAAATATCTCATTTTAGTGTCTCCAGGTAAGCTGTTACATCGTGAATGGTTCCATCTGTGAGTTCGGCCCAGAGCTCTTTGTGCCTGGTCAATGGATCGTCGAGCTCAATCCCTGGCGTATCACCCCGGCGAGTAAAACTGCGATAGGCGCCCTGGGCTGTACGCAGACTGATAAAAAAATCATCGTAGCGCAGCAGGCGACCACTTACTTGCTCTCCCGTTGCAAGGATTACTGTAGCGGTAGTCTGAGCACCACCTCTCCCGCTACGCCTGCCCTGACCACCAGCTACCCAGGTGTCTTGCAAGGCGTAGGGATCGGTGATGCGACTGGAGATTCCCTGTAAATCTCCGGTCACAGAATGGCAACTTACGCATTCCTGGTTGAAGTAGCGCTCTCCAGCGGTCACATCCCCCACCAGAATATCCAGATCGTAGTCCACCGGAGGTGTGCTGCCCTGGCGTTCTGAAGTGGCGACGACGGAATGGATATAACCCGCAACTGCAGCAATGTCCTCAAGGTTGAGATTACCGAAAGCTGGCATCCTGCCCACGCCCTCTGACACCACCTCGCCGATAACCTCGCCGGCAACGTCGTTTAGAACAACACCGGAACGAAGCAGGTTCGGACCTCCCCCATCGCCACCCCGCAGATCCGGGCCGTGGCAAAGCCGGCAATTGACCTGGTAGAGAACATCCCCAGCTGCAATCACTTCGGCAGATGGCAAGGCTCTCTGTTGAGCGATGAATGTGGCATTAGGATTTGCAATGACTATTTCAGGATCTATGTCTTGGGCATTACCTGCTATACACCATAGTGACAATGTGATGCTAGTTGCGAACTTAATAAATCTCATTAAGATAATCCTCAATAGGGTCTAAAAGATTTCCTGGGATTGAATTCGAAGTAAGGCCAAATCAATTTTCAATTACTTGTTTCTTGTTTCTTGTTTCTTGACCACTCTAACTTA
>Ga0187827_10003703_pt1 | contig 19478 bp, 7 predicted proteins | sample ETNtaG_39_FD_167969 | JGI IMG/M metagenome (GOLD analysis project Ga0187827, IMG submission 167969) | Marine microbial and viral communities from oxygen minimum zone, Eastern Pacific Ocean - ETNP2014_SV_150_PacBio MetaG (Illumina Assembly) | ecosystem: Environmental > Aquatic > Marine > Hypoxic... | reverse complement strand
AAAGGAATGAACTTCATAGAACTAGCCAAGAAAAGATTATGTACGCGCTCGTCAAATGACATTCATGAATCTGGTGTGTCTAAAAGCTGAGTTGTTACTTCGAAACCAGAGATAACGATCTCGTCACCTGAATCCAGGATAGAGGTAAGCTCGGATGACTTTGTTTTATTCGATGCAACACTTAGTGAGGATTACGATGGGGATAATTTGACTTTCTTCTGGTCTTCCAACATCGATCTGAACCGCTCTTTAGGAACCAGCCCTCTTTTCAAAGCTAAACTGGCAGTTGGAAACCACAGCATTACCCTGTACGTTTCGGATGGACACGGTAACAATGAAACTAAAAAATTCAAGATCAATGTCCGGGAGAAGATTGTTACAACGGTAACTGGAGGGCAGGACGATGATGGAATTTTTTCTGTCAGCAGTGGAGATGATTCATTGTTCTGGTTGATTATAGGTGGTGCGGTTGTTTTATTACTACTGATACTGTTGGTCCTCTTCGTAGTGCTGAGGAAGAAAAAGAAGAATAAGGAAGCGGATGCGGCATCCCTACGTCAACAAACACCGCCCCCGGCCTATTATGGATCGCCTTCCCCGCCTTATCAGCAAGGTTGCTACCAAAACCAGGCCGTGCAACAAGGCTATCAGCCACAACCCCCGGCAAATGCTCTAACACCAGCTATAGGGTATGGTCAAGCGCAGCCAAGACTCATGCTGCCGCCGCCAGCAGCAGCTCCGCAGTATCCCCCTTCCGGGCAAACTCAACCACAGTTTCCACAGTACGATCAATTACCCGGTCAAACAACTAGCAATTCTTCCCCGGGTACAATGGGACGAACTGGCGATCTAACATATTCACTTCCGGCCTTCACCACTGATCAGGGACCCCAGAATCTAACAAGAATGGCGCTCCCTCCGGGCCCGGACCCTTCGGTACCACAGACATCATTCCAGCCCTTGGCATCCTTGCCGGAACTTCCATTACTTGATGAGACTCTTATTGTCCAGAATGACACAGCATCAAGTGTGTCTATACCCAAAATGAAGGACAAGCAGTTTCAGGGAACTTCTCCTTCCCCCACAGTTGTTCCGGAAATAAAGATATCACCGCCAATACCCGTTTCGGAGACCGCTTCTCCGCCAACACCTTCAGAACCCAATACTAACATTGTAGGAACTCTGGATGATATATTTGGTGGAGTTTCTCTTGAAGAACCTATCACCCCACCTGAGATACCAGCCCCGGAACCGGATGTACAGGAAATTCTGATGCAATGCCATTCCTGTGGAAACAGTTACCAAGCAAGTATCGGACAGTTGCCGACTGTAGTGACATGTACCCACTGTCAGACCCAGGGATTGGTGGAATCCTTATAAAGTTTTGACTGTATGGTTTAAGTGTTTATTTCACAATTTTTATATAGATGGAAATCTATATTTTCTGAATTCGAACACTCTCGAGAAAAACATGTAATAAATATTAAAATATGGATTATTAGCGGATAAGTGAAGCTATGAAAATGAATGCACGATATATAATATTGCTAACAATCTCCCTTGTTTTGTGTGTCATCGCAGCTGAATATTCAACCGTAATCAATGATTCGGTTTTTACTCCGAACACGGATTCAACTGTGATCGTGGAAAAAAAACAGGAAACATCCGAAGAATACTTTACTGAAACCAGGGGTCAGTTGCATCCTTTCAATCCAAGCCGATGGACCCCCGATTGGGTTCTGGTCACGTCAGGAGGAGTGGGGAGATATTACGATAAGGAGCCCCGCCGGGACAGAGGAAAATCACCAAGATGGTATTATAATGACGCGATAAGCAAGGGAGGAAGGATACCCACTTCCCAGGAGCTGTGGGATTGGGCTAACCAGTGGGGACGCAATAATGTTGGAGGTAGTGCCGACGTAATGTATGTGGCTAGCGACAGCCCGTTAGACCTGAGGTGGCACGATAAACCTGGATGCAGTTGTGACGGTGATCTGAATGAGGATGGGGCCATCACCACTGGGAACAATGGAGGAGTTATCTATCTATGGGAGACCCTCTATGCCAGCGTGATCATGACGAAGGATACCGCACTTCATAATCCCGGAAACCAGGATTATATCTGTTACTCGAGATACAAGCCCTATAACATAAGCGTCAAGGTCGGTATGACCGATGATCTATGGGACGCAAAAGAGCTGAATCTCTATCTGGATTACAATCATACCAATGCCACGCTGAACTACAATTGGATGAACCAGACCTTCTACAAAACGCAGGACCCGGACGGCCACGTTGAACTATTGCTGGACGATTGCACGGTGACAAACGATGGTGTGGAATTCTGGTGGGTAAATTTCACGGTCATGTTCAATTTTACATTTCCCCACGAGCGCCTTGTTGATTGCTACGTGGAGACCCTGGCCACCAACGGGGATGATTCTCGCGATTTTTTCCCCTGGCTGTTTAGGGTTGAGAACGATTTCGAAATGGATGGTACGCCCGAGCTAGTTGGTGAGTACCAAGGAAGACTCGAAGAAGGAGATTGGATACGGGGCAACGAGACCGTCACTCTATCCAATCTCACCGTGCTTTATTCGAATACTTTCAACGTCTACCCTGATGATAAGTATTTCGACGTTACCCTTACTGATTCGGTGGGAAATGTCTACTGGGATAACGTGTCAAGCAGCGAGGAAGTGCGCATCGATTTTCCATCAAGAAATCTCACGGACCTGCGCGAAAAATATTACATAACAATCACGAATCTTCCTGGTCGAGCAATATGCATGAGCAATTTCACATTTCCCGTAACCATCGATGCAGAAGCCCCTTCAGCTCCTTTTAACGTAATATGCCATGCTGATAGTTTCAGGGACAAAGAAACGGAAAACACAGACCAGACCGAAACCTTCGTTACCTGGGAAGAGGTGGAGGACTTTGAATCACAGCTAAAGGGGTATTATTATTCACTGGTGGATAATTCCGGAACGGATAACGGGACATTCTTAAATAAAACGGAAGTGCATATTGAAAATCTCATGGAGGGCGATATCTCGGTATTTGTCTGGAGCATCGATAACGTCGGTAACATCGGTTCGGCATCGATTTCGGGAATACGAGTGGACCTTACGCCGCCTGTTTTCACTGATCTCATTCCCTTGGACGGTTCCTGGTTCAACCACAGCGATGTGGAATGCTCGCTGACGATAATCGATAACGGATCGGGTGTAGACGCAAGTACCATAGAATACTCCGTTTCCTCTCTTGGCTCCGGGGCTTTCCTCCAGTGGATCCCTGCATGGCTACCATATGATCAGGAAACCGCGAATCCTATTATAACATATAATTTCCCCGAGGGGGAGAACAACTACATCAAATGGAGGGCCAAGGACGTATCCGAGAACGGTTTCGTCGAATCAAATCCCGTGAACGTGAAAATTGATATCACACCGGTGAAATTTTCCTCCGAGATCACACCACAGATCGATTGGTACAGTAAACACGAAATAAGTTCAACAATATTTATTAGCGACACAGGATGTGGAGTTGATACAGACCGTATCCAGGCTAGGATATCGACATCGGGCTCCAGTGATTTCAGCAAATGGATTCTAGTTGATACGGCCAATATCACCAAAGCCCAGGGAGGTTATGAAATATCAGTGACTTTCCAATATGCTGAAGGAAGCGATAATTATCTCATGTTCCGGGGAACCGATCTGGTAGGCAATCCATTTACTCTTTCAAAGAAATTCAATCTAAAGATCGATACAACTTCTGTGTATTTCAGCGATTTCAATCTTGACGAAGATATTCCGCTCGATGTCTGCGAAGTCGATTGTTTAATAATTATTAGAGATAACGGCTCTGGTGTCGATCCATCATCAGTGGAATATTCAATTTCCACTGAGGGACCTGAAGAGAAATCTTTTTCGCCATGGAAAAAAGTTTCAAACGTGGTATCGGGGAATCCCACCCAGGCAACCTTGCAGGTCGAGTTTGAATGGGGTAGGGGAAATTATATCAGATGGAGGGCTAACGATATGCTGGACACCGGTTTCAGTTATTCTGAAACATTTCAGATCTGGATCAATTCGAAGCCGGAGCTAACGATATCCTCGCCCGAAAACAGGATAGAAGTTTATTCTGACGAGTCAGTCCTATTCGATGCAACACTTAGCGAGGATTACGATGGAGATAATCTCTCATTTTATTGGTCTTCGAACATAGACCTGAATCGTTCACTGGGAAACCTCTCACTATTCAAGGCAAAACTTGCAGTGGGAAACCACAGCATCACACTGTATGTTTCGGATGGTCACGATAACAATATAAGTAAAAAATTCAAGATTAATGTACGTGAAAAGGTAGTAATCCCGGTAGATGATGGTGGGAGCGATGGAGGCATTTTTTCTGCCAGTGGTGGAGATGATTCGTTGTTCTGGCTTATCATTGGTGGTGCGGGTGTATTATTTCTGCTAATACTGTTGATCTTTTTTATAGTACTTAAAAAGAAGAAGAAAAAGAAGGAAGAACAAAAGTCTACTGGTTTATCTGCTCCTGCTTATTACGGGCCGAATTCCTCACCCTATCCTCAGGGTTATTACCAACCCCAACCCATTCAACAAAGATATCATCCCCAAGCACATGGAATCCCACCAAGCATGGGATATGGACAAACCCAGGCTCGACCCCAACCTTCCACAGCGGCTCCCATGCAATATCCTTCCACCCCGCAAGCTCAACCACAGTTGGCACAGTACAATCAATCACCCAGTCAAACCCCTTCCAATATTTCCCCAAACACAACAGGATACACTGGGGACATCTCATATTCACTTCCGGCATTTTCCACCGATCAGGGACCTCAGAATTTAACGAGAATGGCCCTTCCACCAGGCCCGGCTCCAGATGAACCAGCGACATCCTTCCAGCCAGCCGCTCCTTCGGTCGAAGTTCCGATAGCCGGACCGACGGAATTGCAGTTCCAGGGGATAACACCGGCTTCTCCAGTCTTTCCTGAAATAAACATATCGCCTCCAACACCGGTTCCGGAGAGTATTTCTCCGACTCCTCCAGTTTTTCCGGAAATATACGTGCCACCTCAAACACCGGTTCCGGTAGGTGCTTCTCCGTCACTACCATCAGTACCCGGAACGAACACACCGGCAGTACTGGACGAGATTTTCAGTGGAGCTCCACCGGAAGGACCACCTGCTCCCCCTACACCACCGATCCAGGGGACGGATGTCCAGGAAATTATGATGCAGTGCCATTCCTGTGGGAATAGTTACCCCACATATATCACTTCGTTGCCCGCCGTGGTGACATGTACACATTGCCAGACACAGGGAAGGGTGGAATCATTGTGATTCGGTGACCATTTGCAGTTTCATTTCAATATTAAATTCAATAAATTTCATGATAATCCAGATCGTCCTAATAATAAACGGAGGAAGTATCGTGAAGCAAAACGCCATAATCATATTCGTCACGTTGCTGTTAGTCAATATTTCTGTCCTAACTATCGTGTCCCTGGATACTGCAGCATACCCACTGGATAACTTCGGCACTGGTGTTTCAACCGGGCTCGATGCAAACGGGAATTTCAATTATATTGGAGTAGGGAACTTCAACAACGATGCCAACATGGACATGGTTTACGGAAGCGGTCAGTGGAGTACCGGAGTGACCAACACCGGGCTTTATGCGGCTGCTGGAAACGGGGCAGGTACATGGACCCTCAGTACAATTACAGCCACGGATTCCTTTGCCGGAATAGCCATTGCCGACTGCGATGGTGACGGTTCACAGGAAGTTTACGCCGGGTACGAGTGGAGATGGGCAAATGCAGCCTCAAACGGCGTTGGGGCTTGGGAGTGGAATGGGGCGGCCTTTGCTGCGGCGGGAATCACATCACCCATTAGTTCTGGTGGAGTGGCTGACATAGAAATAACCAACATCACGGGTGGTCCTGCACTCGATATAGTTGTGGGAAAGCAATCAGGAGGTTTGGCATACTATGAAGGAAACGGAGCCTCCCCCATCAGCTGGACCGCGAAATCCGGAGGTCTGTTGAATTCCAATGAATGCACTGCGGTGGATGTGGATGATATCAATAATGATGGTCTGCCGGATATTGTAGCTGGACAGTATGGTGGAAAAGGACTTCACATATACACCCAAAACGCCGCTGGGCAGTTGTGGACCGCAAGGACCGCTTCCCTACCGGCGGGAGCAAAGAGTACTTCGATCATGGGTGCCGAGGTCGGAGACATCAACAACGACGGGAATTCAGATATAGTTTACAGTACGCATGGCGGTGGAATGAGGACTCTTTTGGGAAATGGTGGAGGCGGAACCGGTATAAATTTTCAATGGACCACGGCAACGGGAGGAAATGCACAAGGGTTTCCCGGGAACTACGGGAGCAATGGTGATTTTCCACAATTGCAATTGGCTGATATTGATTTCGATGGCGATCTTGATCTTCTGGCACCCAAGGCGAGCGGCGGTCTTTATCTTTTCCTGGGTAACGGAAGCGAACAGCCCGGTAACGGCTTCGGCTGGAGCCTGGTCTCGGGTAAAGGCCTGCCCACAACGGGAAGCTATTATGGTTCGAATTTCATCGACTTTGACAATGATAGTGATCTCGACATCGCTGGTGCAACCTGGGGTACCGGAGTGAAAGTATTCGAGACCAACTTAATCCTTCCGCCCCATCCCATCGCCAATGCAGGGTTTAACCAATCGGTTTTTCTTGGAGACACGGTCTCCCTGAACGGTACAAACTCCACGGATGCCCAGGATTGCCTCACCGGAGACCCTCTGGGAAATATCCTGACTTATGACTGGAACATAACCGATCAGCCCCAGGGTTCAACTTTGACAGATGGGGATCTGGTTCCCTCGGATGCGTCAGCAGCCGTCTCTTTCCTACCTACGCATTCAGGATACTACATGCTTTCCCTTGTAGTAAGGGACAGCGATCTGCAGTACAGTCTCTTTGAGGATCATATCAATATTACCGTTATAATCGATAACATGATACCCACGGCAAATGCCGGGTCCGATCTGCATGTAGAGACCGGGGGCCACGTTATCCTCAACGGTTCGGCTTCCAACGACACGGAAGATGTAATCGGATTACTAAGCTTTGATTGGAATGTTTCAACGGGAAACCCATCCATAGTTACACTATCTGATGAATCGGCGATCATGCCGACGTTCACTGCACCGGACACAATTGGTGATTATTATTTCACATTGGCTGTAAAGGATTCTCTCGAAGCGTGGTCCATCGAAGATGAGGTGATCGTCACCGTAGAGCTTTCACCCAATATTCTTCCAACGGCCGACGCTGGAATCGATTTCTCCGCATTCTCAAATACAACAGTGACACTGAACGGAAATGCTTCGGACCCCGATGGTGATATTGTAACCTGGGAATGGAATTGCACGAGTCATCCGACCTTGACCCTTGTAGATGAAAATAGCTCCGCCCCCTCCTTCACTCCTAACCGTTCAGGTCAATATTCCTTCACCCTGACTGTTCTCGATGATAGGAGTGGGTGGGCCGAAGAGGACCAAGTGCTTGTGAATATAATCGAGGACAATCGTCCACCAACGGCTAATGCGGGAGCAGATTTCACGGCATATTTCGGTGAAGTAACTTTTCTTAACGGCTCATCATCCAACGACTTCGAGGGTTACCTGATTTCCTGGAATTGGACCTGTTTGAACTATCCGAATACGACATTTGTGAATGGAAACTCAACGACCCCTTCATTTATCCCGGACAAAGTGGACATTTATCATTTTACGTTAAAGGTCATGGACGATCTGGGTCTCTGGTCAGTGACGGATGAACTGAACGTCACGGTTATTGAACGTATGATCAATAAGATACCCATTGCCAACGCCGGAAAGGACCGCATTGTCCATGTGAACAGCACGGTAATACTCAACGGCAGCAGGTCCAATGATCCTGACGGCAACATCAGCTCGTGGGTATGGAATTGCAGTTCTCACACAAATTTGTCATTCATGTATCATGATTCGGCTCATCCGAGTTTTTTTGCCGCCGAGATAGGATCCTACAATATAAGTCTTGCAGTGGTGGACGATCTAGGGACATGGTCGGTGGAAGATCACGTGACAATTACCGTGGTCTCCGAAGATACGAATATAACTGATCCTTTGGCTAATGTGCCTCCATCTGTAAAGATTACATCTCCACGGGGCGGAGAGATCTTTATCAATTCAACTGAAATTACCTGGATCGCTTCAGATGCTGATTCGGACTTACTGAGCTTTACAATTGAACTTGTGAATACCAGCGGTGGTGTTGTTAGCACACTTGCAAAAGGCCTTGGCACGGAAGTCAGAAGCTGGAAATGGATTAGCACAGGAGTGCCTGATGGTAGCTATCGGATTCGAATAAAGGTATTCGATGGTATCATTGTTTCCGAGGACATGTCTTCTCTTTTTACCTTGAAACTTCTTCTGGATGAAAATGATGATACTGATGATGACGATATAGACGATGATGATACTAATGGGAACAACCAGACTGAAGGAAATGGAGATGGAGAGGAAGGAACCGGGGCTTTCTTTTCATCTATCACGGGAATCCTTATCATTTCAACTATCTTTCTTGTAATCTTGATCTCCATAGTAGTATTGATTTTATTGCGTTCCGGGAAGAAAAGGGAGGAGGTGGATGAAAAAGAAATTTCCGGTCGTTTTGAGGCAAATACCACCCCTGATGATTATTCGATCGAAGACGATGGGGGGGGGCAAGAAAGAAGCGGGCTGGAACCGCGACTTCTCTAGCCAAGAGGATTATCCCGATGACAGGACTGAGGATTGGATGGATGAAGACAATGACACTTATTGGAATGAGGATGCGAAAACCATGGGAAGAAAATCACGTAGTGGAAGATACGGAACCGGTGTTTTGCTCGATTACGATAGCAAAGTCGAAAGAAGGGGTGGCAAATACGATCGTGATTCCAAGGATGATTACGATTCCTCTGAGAACGATTTCGATGATATATTCGAGGTAGACTATTATACTGAAGATGATCAGCAGGATAATCAAGACGATTATGATGATGGACATGATGAGGATGATTATGTCGACGAATCTCATGAGAAGGATTTTGATGATGTCTATGATGATAATTATGTCGACGAATCTCATCAGATGGATTTTGATGAAAGTTATGATGAGGATAATTATGCCGACGAGGCCCAAGAGATTGATTTCGACGATGTAAAGGATGATGATTATTTCTACTTCGATAATGACGACGACTATGATGAAGATGATTCCGACGATGACCAATATGATGATTGATTGTCATAAGGATGATTCGCGTTCGTATCTATGATAATATCGCATTTATCAATGATGATCCGAGTCTAAAATCCAAAACCATGTTGAGTGGGGATTGATATATCGACTCGATGATTATCAAATTTCGTTGTGGTGGAAAATAACAAGACATATGTTTTTTCATCGTGAGAAACAAACATTTATAAAGCATTATCAATTTATGGTAATCAAATCGTCTAGATCCAGTCATATTTCAGGTTGGGTCGCAAAAAACCTAGTGGAGGAAATGAGATGAAAATAAGGAATGTAGCAATCTTCGGAATCCTTGCGATATTTATAATGTGTGCCCTGTTTCAGGGAGTAGCTGCACAAGATGACGACACGACAGATGACACCACGACCGACGGAGAAAAATGGACCGATAATCTCTTGGACCAGATTATATCAACAATTGTATGGGTAGCGATAGGTCTTGTACTGATTTTAGTCTTTGTCGGTTTAATTGATGTGGTAACTGACAGAATGAAACATAATTGGCTCAATCTTGAGGAAGTTGCTGGAAACCCAACGGCAATGGCCATAATCGCAGCAGGTCTGATGATCGCCATAGCAATAATAATCCATGGTGCTGTCATATAGAAGACCTTTTTATTTATTATTTCAGAATAAGCAAAACATCCTCGATTACGAGGATGTATTTTTTTAATTTTAAGTAAAAGAAGCAAGTAAAGAATCAACTTAGTGAGCATAATCTTTATTTATGACCACTCCATTAGATATCGCTTATTCCATCCGAGATTCGTTAATTCAATATGACGAATTATATTTATTAAGCATTATCGGAGGCAGGCGTAATGTTTATTCGACACAGCAGAAACATACCAGGGTTATTGAAAACCATGGTAGCTATGGTATTAGTCATATCTTTATTGAATGGTACTATACCGATTTCAGTAGACGATCAAAATGATTCGAGGATTACGTTCATCGTATCCGAATCGAGAGCTCAAGCTAATTCGAAGAACATTAAAACGGATAAATATTCTTCCAGCGAGGGATCCACGAGAAATGTAATAACATTCGATACTGGAAAAGATTCTTACATTTGCAATGATTTCGACATGTACGGATACGACACAATGAATTTTGGTGGCGAAAGTACAATTTACGTAGCCTATGACGACGATGAATACGTTTATCTTCCTCCTTTGCGGGGTTTGATAAAATTCGATATTACAGGAGTTCCCACCGATACTGATATTCTATCCGCCGATATGAAATTATATTATGGGGAATGTATAGAAGGTGAGTCAGTACCCCTTATCATAACCGCTTATCCTTTGACTCGTGACTGGACCGAGGGTATCGGCACATGGGAAATGTATGATTACAACGCTGTTAACTGGAAAACCTACGACGGAAGAAATGCGTGGAATACACCAGGTGGAGATTATGATGATCAAAAGGGAGTTGCGGCTACAACGCCAGTAAATTTCGGCTGGGTAACTTGGGATATGAAGGACATTTTCCAGGAATGGGTGGATGGCACCATGGAGAATTACGGGGTTATACTCATATCCAAAACCGAGCCGAATCAACCAACCGTGAAATTGTTAAATTCATTCAACGGGAATGTGAACAAACCCGTTCTTGATATCCAATTCAACAAACCACCTACGGCCTATATCGACACGGTTGCCCCGAACCCCATTAAAGAGTTTCGGAACGTAACGTTTACCGGTCACGGCGAAGATCCCGATGACGGCACCACCAACTCGGGATTTATCTGGACGGTCAAGAACGAGTATATTCCACCCATAGTTGTAGGCAATAGTGCCATGATCACGGTGAACAACCTGACCCGGGGGACTTATGAAGTATCTTTCAGAGTAAAAGACAGCTTTGGAGTCTGGTCACCGGAAGTGACATTGAACGATCCCTTGGTTATCAGTGCCGACGAACCTCCGGGAAAGATCGATGATCTCGTTGCAGAGGCTCACGGTGGTCTCAGCGGTGCCATCAATCTTACATGGAAAGCGGTGGCGGAGGACGAACAACGTGACGACGGAAAAGCCACTCGTTACATAATAAAATACTCCGATTCATATATGGATAGTATAGCTGCATTCAACAGTGCAGACAGTATTGAAGAAATAATTGAACTACCTGAACCGAGAAAACCCGGAGGGATAGAGGAGCTTACCATCACAGGTTTCGACAAGGGAAGTGAACATTTTTTTGCGGTCATTGCCGTAGATGAGAAAGGACAGATGAGTACGATTTCCAATGTAGTCCGGGCAATTGCACCGGATCATGATCCACCTGGGATCATCTCCGATCTTAGTGCCGAACCGGGTGATGGAGACGGCGAGATAGACCTATTATGGACTGCTCCGGGGGATGATGGAGTGGAAGGAAAGGCGGACCGTTATATAATCAAATATTCTAAGGATCGGATTCGTACGATCTGGGATTATTATTCAGCTGACGAGGTTCCCAATAATGACGAACTACCGGCACCAAATCACCCGGGCAGCCGGGAATCCTTCACAGTTACAGGGCTGGATCGTAGTGTATTTTATTACTTTGGAATCAAAACAATAGACAATTGGGACAACGTTGGCCCCCTTTCCATTATAGCCAATGCCATGGCAACAGACAGAACAGCCCCATCCCAGGTCACTGGAGTCTACGGATACGATACCCCTGATGACATCGGGCAGAGTATCACGATCAAATGGGATATCTCAAAGGAAGAAGACTTCAAACATTACTCGATCTACGTTGCAATGACCACCATAACTGATGTTAATCTTCTTACAGAGGTTAAGACCATTGAGGATATAAATGTAGGGACGACGGTAATTAGTGGTTTGAAGGACATGTCGCTCGTGGACAGGAGAGATTATTATGTTGCCGTCACCGCAGTGGACGAATACAATAACATGGACTCGAAAGTTATCTGTTACGGTCCCGTAATGTCCTTGAACAATCTAAAGAAAGCTCAACCATTAACAGACCCGGAGAGAGGCTCCACTTACGAGAAGAAAAACATCAATGAGAATCCTGCCGTGGATGTGCTTATTACAAAACTGGATGTAACCATTAATACAGAAGATATCGACGACAATTTCGTTAGCATCACAACTGTGTACGACATCGAAGGGACGTCAGCGGTCACGGGGGATCAGATCGACCACATCGATATCTACGATCACATGAGGGATGGAGAGGGCGATTGGTATTGGTCACCGATCATGGACCACATCACTGCTGGAGATCTGGATGATACGGAACCGGATCACGTTGATAAATTGTACGAACAGTTCATTCATCCGGATATAAGCCAGGAAATCTGGTCCCTATCCTACCAGTACGAACGTATAGTCGAGAAGGACGAACTAGCGCTTCTGGGTATCGGCGAGGAATCCCAGGATTACGGAGTGAACGAGATATGCGTCGTTGCATGGACAGTGACGGCAGAGTGGAATTACCTGATTATGGAATACGAACAGAAAATCAACAGCATCTGGATGGATTCCGATATGGATGGGCTGCCGGACGAGTGGGAAGTGAAATATTTCGAGAGTATTACAAAGTATTTTGCTCTTGATGATGCCGACAACGACGGGTATTCCAATTTAATGGAATTTCAAGAGAAAACCATACCCAATGATGCTAATTCCAAACCTGAGGGCACACCAGACAAGACAATAATTGATACAGTGGATAATAGAAGGTCCGGGCTTGGGGATCAAGGCTGGTTATTGTGGGCTATCCTGGCGATCATAATCATGGGTATACTTGCAATAACCGTGATACTAGTTATCAAGCGGTCAAAGGCAAAAAACAGAATAATACCGGTGACGTTCAAGGAAGAATTATCCCATGAGCCCCCACAACAGGTAATAGCAGAAACGCCTGTGAGAGCGGAGATGCCGAAATCTACCTTCATACAACCATCATTACAAGCTCAATCAATCATACAATCTGATTGCGAGACATGTGGTAAACCCCTTGAATACGATTCACATAGTGGAGACTGGTACTGTCAATCTTGCGAAACCGATCCGAGCTCATATGTCGACCTTTTGGTTGCTGAAGAAGTGGAACGAGCGGTGGAGTTTCCGGAGCCTTCACTTTTGCCAGCTTTACCACCATATATGGGGGAGCCTGACGAGGACGAGAATGACGAGGAATCAGAAGAGGGACGGGGATATGTCCGGGAAAAAATACAAGAGGCCAGGGCAATGCTTGAGAAGGCCCCTTCGTTCATCAACGTAACCGAGCCTTTGGCGATCCTGGAGCGGGCCGACAAGGAACTCAAGGAGAAAGAGATCGATAAAGCCTCAAAATCCATCGAAGAAAGCACCAAGATGGCCCACGCTATACGCGGTAGGTACGGCGAATTGGTAAAACAATCGGAAAAGATACTTGAAGAAGCGCAGTCTCTGAAAGATCTTAAAAAGGATACCTCCCAGGTTGAGGAACTTTTCACATCGGGAAAAAGTGCTTTGATGGGGGGTGATTTTGGTCTCTGTGAGGAAAAGTTCGTTAAAGCATTAAGTGTCATTAAGAATGCCAAAGAAGGATCTTCCGAGTCGATAGACGTAATGTCGGACACTACGGCATCTACCCCTGCTATGGAAGTGCCACCAAAGCGGGAAATTATGGAAACCCCAGAAGAATCCAAACCGGTGGAAGCAATCAAGCCTGATGAACCTGTCGATACACAGGAAAAAAACGGAGTCCGTGGAAACACCTAAGGAACCGGAACCTGTAGAAACAACAAAGGAACCGGAACCTGTGGAGAGGCCCGAACAACCGGAAACCCCAGCATCTCCTGAGCCGGTCTCCTCCGAGGAAGCACCGGACAAGAAAACCGAGACAGTGGATGACCTTGATAATATGTTGGACGATCTGCTGGAAAATCTTTGATCTTAATTCAGATAAATACCTGATTCATCAAGTCGTAGCGGGCACTTGAACATCAAAGGAAAATCCTTCGCTTTGGGAAAACTGGTGCTAATCCTAAAACGGGTTTAAAATAACTCAGGAATCCTCTTTTCAGTAGTGATTATACATAGAATAAAACAAGATCGAGTAAATAACTTACTCTACATAATCAATTTTTTTATTAATATCGCCAAACCCATTCACTTAACCGATTTCTTTACCACTTTTCTCCTGACAACCTTACGCTGTGTTTTTGCTTTAACTTTCGGAACGACTTCAGGAATTTCTACGGTCTTGATTTCTGCTTCCGGGGTGGTAAGTTCAGATGGAAGTTCCTCCACAGGCTGCGAGTCCGCCGTCGAGCCATCGGCTTTTTCCTCTACGGCCTCGGATACTTCCGGTTTAACTTCACCTGCACCATCCGCTGCAGGAGGTAATGCCAGTAGCTCATTTGTCCCAGCTCCTATGGCGGTATTGTCTTCCCTTCCAGGCAATTGCACCGGCGGGGGCCCCTGAGGTCCGGCAAATGGCGGCGGCCCGGGGGGTCCTAACGTTCCCGTTCCGACGCTCATATCCAGTGATGGTAGTTCCAGGTTTATGGTTTCTATTCCATCTATTTCATTAAGATCCTTTCTGACCTCACGACTCTCCTTATCCACTGAGGGGTCGTACTCGATCTCCGAGAAGTCCGTGTGTTCCTGTGGCTCCCGGGGGTCTCTGACCGGTCGGCGTATAACTAATATTATTATTGCAATAATAATGAACAGCACAACGATAAATATTATCCCCGAGGTGTAAAATCCCGATTTCGATTCTTCGATCTTTGTTTCTTCTTGTTCCAGGTATTTTTTGATGTATTCTTCATCCCCAATCTCAAGGTTCAAAGCATTGTGAGACGCATCCAAGTAACCCGCCTTGATGAATTGCACAGCGTAGTTACCCTCCTTTAATTCGATGTAAAAACTTCCGTTATTGTCGGTCAATGTCTCTTCAGGTTTAGCTCCGCCTCTTTTAAACTCTACCTTTACTCCCTCGATACCTTTACCGTTCTGATCCATTATTTTTCCTGCAACCATGGCGAAGGTAAACTTCCGCAAAACGATCGTTCCCAGGTCGATTGGCTCTTCTGTGAAACGTAGGGTTGTTTTGTAAGACATGTACCCTTCCTTGCTAATGGATAGATCGAAGGTGCTGTTTGTCAGTGAGAAAGTGAAATAACCGTTCAAATCCGTTCGAGTTTTTACCTTGCCATTACATTTTATGAGTGCGTTGATCATGGTATTGCTCGCATCGTCCTCAACGTGTCCCATCACCACGGTAGTTTCTTCGAACTCCCAAACTTTCATGATGAAGCTTTTGCTGACGGGCAGGTTAATCTTTACGTTAATACCTTCCGCAATTTGGTCCGCATAACCCGATTTGTTTACAAAGATGGTATAGATCCCCGTCTCTATAAAGAACGAATAGTACCCTTTATCGTCACTGGTAGCCAAGGTGGCCCCACCCACCGAAACGCTTGCGCCTGGAACCGGAGAGGAATCGATATTTCTTATAAAACCCGAAATTCGCTCTTTGGTCTGGACCCACTCCTCTGTTCTAAAAGTGATAGTGAAGGCTTCTAACCGGTTGTATACTAGATCATACACATTGGGAATCGAAATGATATATTCCGAATTGGAAGCCAGTCGATCCGATCCCGGAATTATTCGAAGCGAATGGGTGGTCCAGTTATAAAAAAGTCCGATTTCAACAAGCTCCTTATCTGCTTTCAGGGTGAGCTGTTCCTTATCGAGCTGGGAGAAAATGATTTGTTCAGAAAAATTGATATAAATAGCGGTATAGACATCGACACCCCATTTCCCATCTTCAGGTACTGTTTTCACCACATATGGCGCAGTCTCGTCCTTTACCGCAAGCGGGACAAGGTCGATATCCCAAGTTCGGTTCTTGCCAGAAAGCGTTACTGAAACCGTATTATTCATCTCATCAATCTCGTAAGGCAATACCATTTCCCAGGAAGCTTCAGGGAACTCGTGGTCGTACTTGTAAATGCGAAGGTTTTCCTCTCGTATGTTCTGTACAAGGTCTATTTCATCATAATGGACTGTCACGATTGCATTGAGAATGAAAATAACACCTTCGGTCTGCAGATTGAAACTGTATCCGATATCCAGAAGATCTTCAGGTATATCCACAGTTCTCGCGGAACTGATAATTACATTGCCTGGACCGGCAGAGTATAGCTCCAGCTTCATTCGACCTTCATCGAATTCAACGGTTTTCCACGTAGGGTTGTAGGATTCGACCTCAATAGTGCAGGTGTCCACACCGCCCATCAAATCGGTAACGGTCAGGTTTATAAGATGAGTCCCCGGTTCCAGAGAACAGTTGGCACTTGAATTCGTACCCATGTAGAGTACGCCGCTAATGCTGGATTCCAACAGATAAGCCAGGGGCTGGCCTGGCTCGTCCGCATCGGTGCTATCTGAAAAACTGAAGATGTGCTCGTCTTCTGCGAGAACATAATACGGTTCTTCCATGGGAAGAGAAAGCAATGCTCGTGGATTGAGGTTGTCCACCTTCAAACCAATGTCCTTCATGTATACCTTGCCTGATTGTAGAGAAATATCATATGTACTCTGGTAATACCAGTCTTTGGTGAACTGAATGGTATAATCCAAACCTGGTAAAAATACCAGATTGTCGGACAGGTCGAATCGATAAAAACCGGAATCATTAGTTGTGACTGTTGCCAATGCATTGAAGGTATCCTTAACTTTTATCTTGGCGGTAACTTCGGATAGGTTTTCTCCGTAGTATGGTGAATCAAAACTGTCGTCCGTTACAAAACCGAATGCTCCTGTTTGCATGTTGTTCGGAAGGGAATAGAAAGTTGTATTGAAGCTGTTATCCCAAAGTATCTCGTCTATGGGATGTGACGTTTCGAAGGTGACCATGTATTCCGCCCCCAGTTTTTCAGGTACGGCCCATGTGAATTCTACCATGGTGGTTGTTTTTAATTTTAGATCGATAAGCTTTGTATATTCCACCGGCCCCCATTCTTCATTCCCGATTTCGATTATGATCGCGTTCACGGTGATACCGGTCTCATCGTGAGTACCGTTGTTGCGTATGTATCCTTGTATCTTGATATCGCTTCCCATTTCGTATGCATTTAGAGAAAGCGGGGAACGTATGCCGAAAGGTTTGATATTATGCATATCCCGAACTTCCAGGATCATACTCATGTTGGAATTGGTCTTTTCTATATCATTTGGGGTCGTCAGAGCAACTGTAACCTTATACAAACCTTCCTTTTCAGGTGAGGTCCATTGGGTCGGGAAACTTCTGGTGGACAGATCACCGGGGGCAAGGTTGCTAAGAACGAAATTGTCATTGAATGAATAGGTTTCGTCGGTCAATCCCTTGATCACCAAGTCGGCAGTACCTGCTGTGGATAAAATATTCCCGAAATTTGTTTGGTCGAAACTGATTACACAATTCTCATTCATGTTCACCTTGAAATTGATGCCTCTTATTGGATCGTAAATCCTCATGTTATCCATGAACCAACCCGGACGAACAACGGCCACATCGCTTATGAACCTGAACCGTATGTCGATATCAAATCCCGCATAATCCGTGAGATTGAAGTAGGCGCTAACCCAGCCCTGGCTGCTTTCGCTGTAACTCGGCATCTGTCCGGGCCCTCCCGGCCAGCCCTGGGGGATATTGCATGAGGAAGGATAACCCCCAACAGGCGTTAAATTAAGGAAATTTTGATCGGAACCGTTCCTGATCTCCAACCAGACACCGTCATTGAAACTATCCAGAACGTACCAGTGTTCAAAACTGAGCATGGCAGCCGTGAAGTTCTTCAGGTCCAACCTAGCGGTCAAATAAATGTCCTGGTTATCGCCATATTCATTGTCAAGGTCAATGCCCCAACATTTGGTGTTTGGATCTTTAAGAGAAGGTCCGCCAGGGACCGTGGGACTCCCCCATTCGAATGAATTTTGACCTGTCGCGACAAAACCCCCATTATCATCTTCGAAATCAAGAAAATCGTCTGTTTTCCTGGCATTGGTCATCTTGATATCCATAACTGCAAGGTCTGGAAAATCCATTACTTTGAATATCTGAAGTCCTTCATTGTTTTGGGAATTCTCATCCCCGTCGATAATCGTTTTTGATAATAAGTAATACGTACCGTTCTCCTGAAAATCGTAGTTATCCGTACCCATCGCGTATTCACCCGGCGTTATTTGTGGTGCGGTTATCTGATGAGTTTCCTCTATGGTGTAGTTTGGTGCCAAAGCAGAGATATCATCAATGTACCAGCCATCATCTACACCTGCTCCACCACCCCAGGACGTTTGACCTTCGAAACCGAGTAATATCTCTTGACCGCAGAGGAAAGATAGGTCGTAGAACTCTTCCACCCATCCACCACTCGATCCGCCGAACGTGTCTATTCTTTGATAGTTTGCCCACCGAGGGTTGTTCAAGTTGTTCGTGCTGTATACCACATGAGCAAAATCATCATTCGCAAAGTCATATTTATGCCAGAAATTAAGATATGCCATGTTCTCATTTCGGAGGTCAATTTTTATAACCAGATAGTTATCGGCAAAATCTTGATAATTTCCTGTATTCTCATCTCCGAACCACCAAGAGTGGGTAGGAGAGTAAAAATCGCTGTGGGGGGAATTTGGTTGCACGATATGAAATTGGGGTTGAACCCACCCAATGGTATCAAAATTAACCCAGTTCTGCTGTCCTTCCACATCGTCCGCTAAAAGGTATTTTGGCGCTATCTCTAGGCCATACTTTATTTCCACATCAGGCGTCTTGTCCACGTTACCATAGTTACTGACATTGACGTTTACTTGATGGTTTCCCCTGTTATAATACCCGTAGGTCATATCGCCATCAATGCTTATAGAGCTCTTGGAACTGAGACCGATATCATGGTGATCGTCGATTGAGGCTTGCCGCGTGTAACGATCGTTGGATGCGTTCTCGTCATTGTTCCAGAGAATATCGAATATCACAGTGATATTCCCCTCCTCCGGCGGCAGAATAACCGGAGTAAATTCGATCCTGGTACTGTTTCCGGTGGGAAGTGCCAAGTTCACATTATTGTTTATCTGGTTATACACTTCTGTTCCGGATCGAT
>Ga0187827_10003700_pt1 | contig 19499 bp, 18 predicted proteins | sample ETNtaG_39_FD_167969 | JGI IMG/M metagenome (GOLD analysis project Ga0187827, IMG submission 167969) | Marine microbial and viral communities from oxygen minimum zone, Eastern Pacific Ocean - ETNP2014_SV_150_PacBio MetaG (Illumina Assembly) | ecosystem: Environmental > Aquatic > Marine > Hypoxic... | reverse complement strand
TTATTCCTTTAGTGTCAACACCTTTTTCGTTAAGGAATATTATATGCTTGTTTGGAAAATCTTCTCCAATAATCGATAGGATTCCTGGCTTGGAAAAGAAAGAAGCCGCAATAGATGCATAGCAAGCTGAGCCACCAAGTGCGTCCTGTATTTTGCCAAACGGGGTTTCTATGGAATCTAAAGCTACTGTTCCAATAATAACTGGGTCTATCATTTTTCGATAATTAGAACATGATTATACTTATATGTACTTCTCTAGTAAACAAATAAAGAGGACAATATATACTCACTTAGAGCAGTTAATTAAATCGCGGTGAAAGGTGTAAGAGATAATGAAAAAAACCCCAATTGATGCAGATTTAGCTCAACAACTCATTTGGCGTTCGACTGGATTACTTTGGAATTTCAGGATACCTAAATGTATACAGATCATTGAACGAGAAAATTTGGGTCACAAACTCTCTTGGACACAAATACTAACGATCTTGAGAAGATATAGTGAACATACACGATATTGGTCAACGGGTTACAATAGGGTAAATAAAGAACTAACGCAATTTGCTAACGCGGTTGGCCAGGATCTTCAGAAGATCCAAACAGAATTCACTCAGATGTGATGGTCATACAAAGATCAACGTATTTATCGCTCTTCTTAACAGAATCATTTTAGGTTTGGGAGTTAAAGATTCACAGATCCGTCTATTGAGCTACCTGTCAACTTGTGATTAGATACGATGTAGCTAATCTTAATAGGTGTCTGAAAATCCGTTATATCTCTAAGTGAACTTGATCTGCTCGATCGTATTTTTGGCCATCTTTGATTACACTAAACTCTATTAGAAATATTGATTTGCGTAACGGAATAGATTTATGGGCATCGAGGCGTTTCTGCCGAGTATTTACTCCCCGATAAGTAACTTTGATCTTATCCTTGGTCGCAACTTTTGACTTCATAGCCAAGACACATAAATTAAAGATGGTTCCTTTGGGATACCCTAACTTTCCGTCAAGAAACTCAATGTAAGCAATTGATGTGCGGGCTTTCCTTGCTCTAGACAAACTATATCCTAGAGATAAAAGCTAGTAGATAAACATAGATGTTTCACACCATTTTTTTAATGACTCTTACAATCAGAACCATTAATTTCTTCCAGTTATCTAACCGTTCTTCCCTAAATAATAGACTCTTTCAGTAATATCATCAACCAGTTCTCGTACAGTAAAATAAGTTTGAGGCATTTTGAATGGATTACCACTATTTTTTGTTATTAGATAGGCAGTTAGCTTAATAACAATCATCTCCGCGGATCAATTTTAACAACTGCGTATAAAATTGAATTATTGTCCAAACGGGGGTTCTAGACTTCTCAAGATTTTTATTATGTTGTTACCTAAAGTTAAAACTCAGTATATTTTCTATGAAGACATATCTGAGTCCTAACTTGATCTTGAATCGGTTTATACTCGGTTAATTATTTCAGGAGACGGATATGAGTTAGATTCGGGAGATTCGTTATGCTCTTCCTCAGTAAGTGTGGATGAACTCATAGGAGGTTCAGAAGTTATCATTTCAGGCATTAATATGTCATTAACTTCGGTTTGAATAGATGGTTCCTCGGTCTTCTTTTCAATATCTAGTGATATAGCTGCATGCTCCAAGTTGGCTAAATCAACTTCTACACTGGCTCTAAGTGACTTTATATCTTGAAGAAGATTGGTTTTTTCCGTCTTTAACGCTTGAATCCTAGATTCAATTTCTATTTTCATTTGGGTGAATCCTATATTTGCTTCCAATCAGAATCAGATATATCTTAAGGTAATTTCATCTTTTACTGTATCGACCAAAAGCATTTGATTTAAACATAAAATTCATTTGACAACACCTATAAAACAGTCATACAAACAAATATCTAACATAAAAAGAGAGCCATACCTAACGGCGAAGTAATAATGAATATTTTATCCTCAAAAATGGGGTTATAAACTAATATATATCAAATAAGTCTCAACATTATGCTGAATTGAAATTAGTAAAAGATATTGGAGAAAGCGGTGAGCGATCAGGGCTTCTCATCGAAGACGCTGTATTTGACTTAAACGATATTACAAAGGAATATTCCTGGTTGTCAGCTGAAAATGTGAGTCTAGAGAACATTGTAACAGGCGGAGTTAAAGCAGAGGAGTTCTTAACAAGGCGAACATCTTTCATAAAATCAGATTCGGATATAAGGAAACGTTACTCGATGGATTTGGCTTCTCTAAAGTTGGGGCTGCCTTTAAGGCCTAACAAATGCTTCTCAGTTGGACGAAATTAATTAGTTATTTGTACATTAGAGCTTGACATTTACGAAATTAGCTAGACTTTCATCATTATGATTACTTATTCGTAATATTAGTGGTCAGTATCGTCGCGTGTGGTTAACATTTTTGTTAAGAACTCAATTTAGCCCATTCGTCATTGAACGGAATTCATCAGAAAAACACAAAGAGATGTCAAATACAACAACCATAAAAAAGAAATAGTAATTGAGTTATATAATATTTGATTGTTTAATTTTCGATTTGGTCAAGAAAGATATTTCTTTAACGATAAAACATAGAACGAAAAACTCCAATTAAACAATGAATTATTAATATTTTTTTGGGTTTGGACTTACTAGTAAACTCGGATACTTTTTTTCAAAGCTTCTTGAACCGTTGGTCAATAGGAAATATTTATTTTTACAATTTTTCTTTATAATTAATAGATGTTATTTATGGGGTATGTATCTATTGAATTGAAGGATATTCTTTATATCATTAACACCCATATATATTCCTGAATAGGATTGAAAGATCGAATAATATACATTAATGGTCAATTTGTTCCTTCAAGCGAGGCAAGAATACACATATTTGATATGGGATTCATGCGCGGAGAAGGAATATTTGAAGCAATAAGAACTTTCAATGGAAAACCGTTTAAATTACCTCAACACATTAAGCGGTTATTCAAATCGCTCAAATATGCCAGGCTGGACCCCAAGATATCATCTCAAGATATGGAAAAGATCACCCAGAAAGTCATTAAAGCCAATAAACAAAACCTCAGTGGAAATGAAGATTTAGCCATAGGTCATTTTATTACTCCTGGACTAGCGACTTGGTACGATCCAAACGCATCACCCACGATTATTGTCTACTGTAGAGACATCGTTTTCAAAGATTTTGCGAAATACTATACAACCGGAGCCCACGTCATCACCCCGCCGATTAGACATATTCCCCCACAATGTATCGATCCCAAGATGAAGACACTTAGCCGGATGCATCATAGAATAGCTAGGGTCGAAACCCAACTCAACGATCCAGAGGCATACCCCCTCTTTCAGGATTTAGCAGGAAACGTCACCGAGTCAACATCTATGAACTTTTTTATAGTTAAAGAAGGAAAATTACTCACATCAAATACCAACAATATTCTTTGCGGCATTAGCAGAGAAACAGTGCTTGAGCTTGCAGAAGATTTAAGCATCCCATATGAAGAACGCGATATTCAATTATATGAAGTATATAATGCAGATGAGGCGTTTGCCACTGCGACAGGCCCTTGTGTTTTACCAATATCCAGAGTCAACGGGATTCAAATTTCTTCAAAGATCCCAGGCAAAATAACAAAATCACTTCTTGACAGATGGAGCCAAAATGTTAAAGTTAGCATAGTCGCACAAGCTACAGCCCACATCAATTAGCTGGTCTAACAATAAGAATAAATCAACATTACCAACATTTAAAATAGTATTTAATCATTCATTATATAAGATGGATTATACAAAAATTTATCAAATATGTGTCACATTATTAGGATCTGACCGAGTGCTATCAAAGCAACATCAACTCGAAGAATATTCAACCGGTTCAAGTGTTCATATCTTCGGCCTCACAGATAAATGGCATTATTTGCATCCTAACTTAAAAGAGAAATATTGGCCAGATCTGGTCGTACTTCCAGAGACAACAAAGCATGTCTCTTCAATCTTAAAACTAGCGAATAAAGAACACATCCCCGTAATTGCATGGGGCGGCGGAAGCAATACACATGGATGCACTTTACCTATTTCAGGTGGAATCGTAATTGATCTTAGGAAAATGGATAAAATAATCAAAATTGAAAAAGAAACGCCCTCAGTGACTTCTCAATCAGGTATTTCTCTTCTTGAACTTCAACAAGAATTGATGGATAAAGGATTTTGTCATGGAAGTAACCCAGGTAGCACACCTTGGGCAACTCTTGGCGGATCCCTTTGTTGCGATGCACATTCCTTAGCCGGTTTCAAATACGGAACCACTTTAGACAACCTCATAGGACTTGAAGCAGTTATGCCAAATGGAGAAATAATCAAGACAAAATCCAGATACTCCGGTGGATACAATTTGAACAATCTTTTCGCAAGATCAGAAGGCACATTAGGGATAGTGACTGAGATCAAGATAAGAGTCCACCCTTTGCCGGAGTTTACAACAAATATTGGGTTCGCCTTCAACACATTCAAAGACGCCGTAGAAACACATAACGCTATACTAAAGAAAAGATTTAGCACGTTGGGAGTTTTACTTGCGTTTGATGAAAAATCACAAATTTACAAAAATGAGAATGAAAAAAACATCATCCTAATGACCCTTGAAGGATATCAAGACATCGTTAAAATTGAACAGCAACATATTACAGAGATCGCATCAGAAAGAAGAGGAAAAAATCTCCCAAAAGAAACAGCGAATGTAGTTCAAGATTGGTGGACTATGCTAGTAGGGATGAGCTATGAATCAGCCGAGAAGCAGATAACAGCTAAGATAGGACCACATGTCTGGATTCCGATAAACAAGATATATGAGGCTTACAACACATATAAGAAACTTGCCTCTAAACATCGCTTAAGTTACGCTGGAGCTATGTGTACACCAACTCGGCTAAGTATCGGAGTCAAAGTTGACCGACAAAGTATAGATGAAAAAAAGAGATATGGTTCACTGACTAGAGAGTATTCAGCATATTTAATCAAAAACGGAGGAAGCATTATGGGCGCTCACGGATGTGGACTGGCGTTTAAAAATGAGTTAAAAGCAGAATACGGAGAAGGTTTTCACTTAATGGAGAAGATAAAAGAAGCTATAGACCCAAAAGGAATTATGAACCCTGGGAAGATTTTCTAAAAGGGACAATCAGATGTTTATTCGAATGATTCAGTTAGACAAATACCAAAAATGAGTAGTAGTGAAGATATTATGAACTACTTTGGAACTGACTTAATACACGTTCAACCCTATCCATTCCTTCCAGCAAAATATCTCGCGTAGTAGTGAAAGCAGCCTTCAAGTAACCCGCTCCTGAAGGACCGTAATTTGATCCAGGAGCAAAAAGGACATGTGATTTCTCAGCAATATATTTGGCGAGATTCACATCATCTTTAGTGACATTATTGAAATTAGGGAAAGCATAATATGATCCTTTTGGAGCATTGCATTCTACATTTGGGAACTCATTAAATCGTTTAACAATTAGATCTCGTCTTTGCCTATATTCCTCCACCATTTCATGGACAAAATTTTGAGGACCTTGAAGTGCTTCTAAAGCTGCGTATTGGGATATGCTAGTTGCACAAATAACGGAGTGACTATGCAAATTCAAAAGATGTTGTATAAGATTATTAGGACCGGCTATATATCCAACACGAAAACCAGTCATGCTATATGTTTTTGAAAAGCCTTGAATAGTAAATGTACGTTCAGACAACCCTGGAATTGAGCCAATGCTAAAATGTTTTTCATCGTAGGTGATCTTTTCATACAGTTCATCAGAAAGGATAAGTATGTCGTTTTCAATTGCGATATCAGCTATTTTCCGGATATCTTTTTCGGTATACATTCCACCTGTAGGCATACACGGAGAATTTAGAACTATCATTTTGGTTCGATCACTTATTAAGCTTTGAACATCTTCAGCCTTCAAAGAAAAATTGTTGCTACTTTTCACTTTGGCATGTATAGGCATGCCACCGTTTAGCAAAATATGAAAAGGATAGGAGGTATATAATGGATCAGGGATAATTATCTCATCTCCTTGATCCACAAAAGTAGTCATTAGAAGAGAAATTGCGTGTTGAGCCCCACAAGTTATTAATATTTCGTGTTTTGGATCAACAATTACCCCGTTTTCCCTCTTCAATTTGTCAGAAATTGCATTTCTTAGCTCAATAATGCCACGAGGATCCGAATAAGTTGTTTGTCCACTCTTCATAGCTATAATAGCAGCTTCAATTATATTCTGTGGAGTGCGAAAATCAGGTTGACCCAAATTTAGATTGATAATATCACTATGCGGTTCTAATTGCACAAAATTCTTCTTTTGAGGAATTCTATTTATCCGCTTTGCAACCCTATTTTCTACTTTCAAAAGAGACAAACCTCAAAAGAATACGCCAATATAATTAAATCAACAGTTCTTAAGAATATTACTCTATATACTTTTCAAGAATATTTTTTTATAAGAAAAAGGTTCAGCTTATCTGAAATAAAATGAAGTTTATTTCGTATCAAATAATGTGAATAAAAATTCTTCTTAGATAGTTCCTATTCAACAAATAACACTGGAAGTAATAATATTTGCGTCTATTAGTTATTTTGGAGCAGGAAGAACTAATCTAAGAAACAGAAGTTTTACTAATCACAATCATCGCTTTGATTTTCTTTTTGTTATAGTTTTACTGCGATTAAATACTGGAATATCCGTGATCAACTCTCTACGGAGCTCGAAAGTTACAGGAGTGAAAGGGTCATTACAATTAACAACTAAAGTAGGATCTTCTTGATTGAACTTTGCATCGTATTGCAACGCATTTATCCATGGAAATAAAGAATCCATTGCCTTGATACATAATGGAAACGATTCTCCAGTACTTTTATACCCCTTAGTCATGAAACATCCTGCAAATTCGAAAGTATCGCCAACCATATGATTTGCCGCACAGTCTTTATGCGCTTCTTTTACATTTACCATAACTCGGTATTTTGTTCTTACTGGAAGTTTACCGAGATATACTGAAATATTCAATTTAATCACCTATCAACGGATAACTAATCTAAATATGCCCAAATCTCATATTTATATAATTGTATTCAATTATTTTTTTTCAACATTACAAACAATAATATCTTTATTTATTTGTATTTTAAAAGATATTTAAGCATCAATGAAAAGTTCATCTTAATAAAGGAAATAGTTAAATCAATCTTCAGATTTATGGTTACTAGTATGTTCGTTTGCAAACATGCGTTTAATTTTCCAATTTATCAAGATGAGAAAAGAGTGAGATCATTACTATGATGCGATATATTGGTAAACGAATTCTTCAAGCAATCCCAGCAATAATCGGCGTATTAATAATTAGTTTTACCATAATGCATATGGCACCTGGAGATCCAACAGTCTTTCTTGCCGGTCCAGAGCCACCTGCGGGATATGTTAAAGAATTACAAGAAGAATATGGTTTTAACCGGCCGGTTTATGAACAACTAATACTTTATCTTTGGAATGTAGCTCAAGGAGACCTAGGTCGCTCATATTCATTTCATGCACCAGCTGTAGATGTTGTATTAGGAAGAGTACCATTAACTCTTTCTTTAATGTTCAGCGCTTTGACAATTGCGGTGATTATTGGGCTTTTTTTGGGCACTGAAGCAGCTAGACGACCCAACACAAAACTTGATGCAATACTTCAGATCTCATCTGTAAGTATGTATTCAATACCTCCTTTTTGGTTATCTATGGTTGCGATAATAATTTTTTCGGTAAATTTAAGGATTTTTCCCGCTATTGGATATAAATCCGTTGGTGTAGAAGTAGCGAATCCGATCATAGATATAATTTGGCACTCAGTATTACCTGTTGGAATCCTTGCTCTTGGGAGAATGTCAAGATATGCTCGATTAACTAGAGCTAGCATGTTGGAAATATTAGGACAGGATTATATAGTCACCGCTAGGAGTAGGGGATGCAAAGAACGCCGTGTTGTTTATAGGCATGGCCTCAGAAATGCACTTCTCTCGATCACTACTATGATTGGGTTAGATGTTCGGTTCATGCTTATGGGCACGGTATTAGTAGAGATTGTTTTCGGGTGGCCGGGGCTTGGCTCACTTTTATGGGAAGGCCTTCTCTCGCGGGACTATAACTTATTAATGGTTATTTTTATCTTTGTAACAATTATAACGGTGGCTTCGTCTATCATAGTTGATGTAGTATATGCGTTCCTTGACCCTCGGATCAGATATGGAAAAAAGGTGAAATTAGATTGAGTGGAAAAAGGAAGTCTATGTCTACATCAAGAACTTTAAAGACAAAGGTTTTAGGTTTCTTAAAGAACTATTTTCGTGTCCGAATAGGGATTGCTGGGCTTGTTATCATCATTGTTTTATCATTAGTATCCATTTTAGCTCCAGTGATCTCGCCGTTTAACCCAAAATCTGTTGATATGGATGTGCGTCTAACCGGTCCAGGAGCATTACAGAACTATCCTCTGGGTACAGATCAGTTTGGGCGAGATATGTTATCTAGACTCATTTATGGGACCCAAGTATCACTGCTTGTGGGTTTTACAGCGGCAGGAATATGCACCCTAATTGGCCTAATATTAGGGTCTTTTGCAGGATATTATGGTGGTCGTGTGGATGATATTATTATGAGGATTACAGATATTTTTCTAGCTCTTCCAGGATTTTTCCTTATCCTGATGGTTGTAGCTGTTTTTGGACCAAGTTTATCCCTAATTATTTTGGTTATTGGCGTAACTGTTTGGCCCTCAACTGCGAGACTGATTAGAGCAGAATTTCTGGCTATTAGAGAAAGAGAATTTGTAAGTGCAGCAAAACTCAGTGGCGCAAGTAATAAAAAGATAATATTTGTTGAGATACTGCCTAATGCAATTCATCCAATAATTATTAATGCAACTCTTCTGATAGCTGGTTCTATTCTTATGGAAGCTTCACTTAGCTTCCTTGGGATGGGTGATCCAAATAGCATTAGCTGGGGAGGTATGTTGAATGATTCCCTAGTCTATTTTAGACAAGCATGGTGGATTGCAGTATTACCTGGATTAGCTATATCTATAACATCAATAGCTTTCAATTTGGTGGGCGATGCTCTTAATGACGCGTTAAATCCACGTTTACGAGTTCTGTAATTTATGACATGATGCAAATCGATTTTTCCCGATACTAAGAAGTTCCGGTTCAGCTTTCTTACAGATGTCCATAGTATATTGACATCTAGTGTGAAAATGGCATCCAGAAGGAGGATTAATAGGAGATGGTGTTTCGCCCTTTACTAGTAATTTCTTTTTCTGACGCGCTTTTTCAGGGTTTGGAATCGGTGTTGCGGATATCAGGGCTTGTGTATATGGGTGAGACGGATTTTTAAACAAATCCTCTGTTGGGGACATCTCCATGATTCGGCCAAGATACATTACAGTTACTTTGTTGCAGATTGCTCTTACAACTGACAAATCATGGGTTATAAAAAAAAACGTTAAATTATGCTTAACTTGCAAAGCCTTCAGTAGCAATAATATCTGGGTTCGAACAGTCATGTCAAGAGCAGACACTGGTTCATCTGCAAGGATAAACGATGGTTCTAATGATAAAGCCCTCGCTATGCCTACTCTTTGTCTTTGTCCTCCACTTAGTTGATGCGGGAAACGGTAAATGAACGACTCAAAAGGTGTTAAACCAACATCTTTTAAAAGAGTGACAACCCGATTAAAAATCGCGTCATTGTTTCCCAGTTTGTTATTTTTTAATGGGTCACTGATTATCTGAAAAACTGTTCTCCGGGGATTAAGGGAAGCATAAACATCTTGAAATATCATTTGAATGTTTCTTCGGAAAATATTATCCTTATTTTTAAAGTCATGGAATATTTCATTTCCTTTAAAAAATACTGTACCAGCTGTGGGTTCTATTAGTCTTGCAATTATTTTGGCGATAGTTGATTTTCCACAACCACTTTCTCCTACTAAGGCAAAGTTGTCACCTTTTTCTATCTTGAAGCTTACTCCATCAACAGCTTTAACTAAATATTTTGAGCTAAAGAGGCCTCCTATGGTATAATGCTTTTTTAGGTCCTTAACTTCCAGAATTGTCATTTTTATCACGGTCGATATATAGCCAACAAGCACAAGTATGTTTTCCTCCAAGTGAAATCATTGAGGGGTCTTTTTGCATGCAAATATCAATTTTCAGATTACAACGTGGGTGAAAGTTGCAGCCAAGCGGAGGCGCTGTAAGATCAGGGACATTCCCATCAATTGTTGCAAGATCTTCTTTGAATTCATCGACACTTAGTATTGATTTTAGCAGACCTTGGGTATATGGGTGGAGAGGTTCATTGAATAGCTCATATATATCACCTTCTTCAACAATTCGACCCGCATACATTACATAGATTCTATCACAAATTTCAGATACAATCCCTAAATCATGGGTGATTAGTAATAGAGATGTCTTATAATCAGCCATTAAATCTTTTAGCAAATCGATTATTTGTGATTGAACTGTTACATCTAATGCGGTAGTTGGTTCATCGGCAATGAGAAGAGATGGATTGCATGCCAGCGCCATCGCTATTAAAGCTCTTTGCTTCATTCCTCCACTTAACTCATGCGGATAGCAATGCGCTACCCTTTCTGGAGCTGGAATATTTACAGATTTTAACAAGTTAATTGTATTTATATAAGCATCTTTTTTTGTTATTTTTTTATGCATAAACAAAGTCTCGGCAATTTGGTCTTTTATTCTCCAAGTTGGATTTAGATAAGTTAGGGGATCTTGGAATATCATAGAAATTTGATCACCCCGAATATTTATCATTTCTTTTTCGCTGCATTTCAGCAAATCTTGGCCTTTGAAATAGATTTGCCCCCCAAAGATTCGGCCCGGATTAGGTAATAGATTAATTATTGAAAACGCAGTCATAGATTTTCCAGAACCAGATTCGCCTACCAAACCTACCGCTTCTTGGTTTCTGAGATACAAGTGAATTCTATCGACTGCTTTTAACAAACCTTTAGATGTAGGAAAGTATGTTTTCAACGAGTTTATAGAGAGAAGATTATTTTCACTTGATTCTTTTAGCAAGTTTGCTTACCTCATTATCTAAGCTAGGCGCAATAAAATAATCTTTATTAGAAATTCCTAATAAATAATTAGAGTGTAAGTAATGCATCCATATATTCCTTATATTTATAATAGCAATTGAATAAAAAAGGGGGGATGTACCCATGTGGGTACCTTAGTCACTCTTTCTTCTTTTTGATGCGTAGACGATTCCTGCTCCAACGACAAGACCAATTAACAGACCTGCTAGTATTGATGTTGAATCTGGCCACGGTGCTGAAGAGACGATCTCTTTAACTTCTCCTTTGGTCCACCACACTTTTAGATAGTTTGCATTGAATTCAAGAGGTTTAGCTGGGAATCCTTCGAAATCAGTGCTCCAAGCTTGAATACGGTTATAGGCAGTAATCCAGATTGATGGGAGGTCTTTTATCATTTCTTCCTGAAGTTGATCATATATTGGTTTTCGCTCTTCGAATGTTGTTGCCGTCACACCTGCTTCGAATAGTTGGTCAACTTTTTCATTCTTGTACCATCCAACATTGATGCCGCCTTTATCATTTGTATAATGGGAGTCCCATTGGCTTCGCATAAATTCAGGATCTTTCACTCCTCGAACTCCAGTGAAGACACCTAGAGGGAAGTCTGCAAGACCGTCTACACCACGTTCATATGTAGCTAGGAATGTAGAACGTTCAACAACCATTCTTTCCCATTCGATGCCGACTTTTCGAAGATCATCCTCAATTAATACGGTCATGTCTGCGAATGCTGAGGTGGTAGGTGCTTTGAATCTAAATCTGACGCCATCATCTCCCCTTGGGTAACCTGCTTCATCAAGTAATGCTTCTGCTCGTTCTGGATCAAATGATGGGTAAGGGGGAAGATTTTGGTTATGATAGGGGGATTCAACGCCTATTGGTCCCCATTGGAGAGGGTTTAGTCCGAGGTATAATTGCTTTAATAATTGATCCTCATTTATTGCATAATAGAATGCTTCTCGAACTCTTATGTCGCCAACCCAAGGATGTTTGTCCAAAGCTTCTTGTCTAAAGTTGAATCGCATTTGCTGATGGGCGCCAGCTCCGGCCCATACTGCGCCATTAAGTTTTTCACTGCTCATAATTCGAGGCATATCGGGTAATGGAAGACCAAGATATGAAGTTACAACATCAATTTCTCCGGCTTCAAGAGCAAGTAGAGCTACTTTATTATCTTTAATGTTCCTAAAGACCAATGTATCTAGATATGGCCGCCCTAAGAAGTAGTCATCGTTTGCCTCAAGTATAATGTGACTTCCCCGTTCTTGTTCAACGAATTTCCAAGGTCCGGTACCTATAGGGTTTTGGCTGGCGGGGTTTTCGGCTACTGGTACTCCAATATCGAATTTGTGTTTTGGAACTATCAGAATATCTGAGTTAATATTTGCGAATTGGGCTGCAAGGGCGGGTTTTTCAAATTTGAATATAACTGTATAGTCATCAGGGGTCTCAATCGATTGCAAACCGTATCCATCTATTAGCCAAGTTGCTGCGTAAGCACGTTTTTCAAGTAATCCGGGTATTAAATTGCCAGCTAACTCAAATGTGAATTTGACATCAGCTGATGTGAAGGGTTCACCATCATGCCAAGTAACATTATTGTGTAGATTGAAAGTGAAAGTTCGACGATCACTTGAAATGACCAATTCTTTAGCAAGCTGTGGAACAAGATTAAAATTATTATCATATGTAACAAGCCTATCAAAGACTTTAGTAGTTACTGCGGTGTTGAATGGATCGAGAGCCCCGACCCAGAAGGATGGATCTGTTTTCGCACCTATTCTGAGGGTCCCACCATTACGCGGTGTATCTTGCCCAAAGCCTAGTTGTAAGACTGGGGAAAATGCAATTAATAGTCCGAGTATTGTTATTCCAAAGATTTTGTATTTATTCATAGAATAATACCGTTTTGCTACATATATCAAATAATATATAAATGTTTAGTTGTTTGTCAAACATTGTAAAGCAAATCAAAAAGAAGTATTAAATATCAAAATAAGCGGCATATAAGTAGATTATTTGATTAGTGATAAAAATGTTAGTTTTAATTGAGAATGGTATAATAATAACAATGGATCCTCAAAGACAAATTTTTGGGGAAAACGAAGATGAAACAGGAATTTTAATAGAAGACAACAAAATAATAGAAATTGGAAATTCACAGGAGATTCGAAAAGATTTCAAGCCAAGCAAGATTATAGACGCACGCAACAAGGTAGTTATGCCGGGCATGATAGATTGTCATGGCCATCCTTTAGGGCTGATTAGAACTCTTGGCGATAGTCAGGGAGGTGTAATTAACAAAACAGGGTGGCGACACATGTGTTATCATATTTGGAATCAACTGGCAGATGAAGAATATTACAAAGCCGAAGGACTTCTAACGTGCATTGAGAGAATAAAATTTGGCACAACATGTGGAGTTACCCAGTTTAATAGAGCGGATGATATAATATTCGCCTCTAAAAATATCGAAGCCGTAAATGAATCAGGAATACGAGGTATAGTTGCAGCGGGCCCAATTATAGACAATAATTTTTTATCCCCAGAAGAGATCACATTCATTCGATGGAATAATGGAAAGCACTATTGTGATAATGTTGGGTGGCAAGAACAACTGAAAAACTGCGAAAAAATTATTAATAAATACGATAGAAGCGCCAATGGAAAAATAAGAACTTTTCTGGGCCCTATTTATTTAACTCAATATTCAGAAAATGTTAAGGAACTTAAAGAACATGCACAAGAAAGCAGAAGGATAGCTGATGAATACGGAGTAGGGATCCACACTCACCAATCAGGAGGAGAAGTCAACTTCATTCATAAGAAGTTAGGATCAAACATACTTGGCCCAGATGTCTCAATAGCACATGGCACAGGATTTACAGACGAAGAGATTGAAATATTAAAAAAAACAGATACAAAAGTTGTGCATTGTCCTTCAGCAAGAATGATTTTCCTAAAAGGGAACTTTCGGACTGTTGAAATGTTGGATTTAGGAATCACTATAGGACTTGGGACTGACGCGTCTGCAAATGACAAGAATTACGATTTATTCAAAGAGATGAAGCAAGCCATCTTTCTACAACGCATGAGATTCAATAGTCAATACTATATGTCGCCTGGAAAGGCATTAGAAATGGCTACAATAGATGCAGCTAAAACAATTGGATTAGAAAGTGAAATTGGGTCCATTGAAAAAGGGAAAAAAGCAGACATTATATTAATAGATTTAGAAAAACCACACTTAGTTCCAGCTTATAATATTGTGAGTCATGTTGTTTATAACGCAACTGGATCCGATGTTGACACTGTCATCGTAGACGGTGAGGTTATTATGGAAAATAGGAATTTAGTAAAGGTTAATGAGGAAGATATTATTCATCAAGCAAAAAAACAGGCCGAAAAAATTTTCGTTAGAGGGGACCTTAGTAGATATCTTAAGAGTCCAATTGACTATTGGGGACAAACAAAATGGACTCCTGTTCCTGTCAAACCAAAGAATTTGTTAGATAAAAACTAACTAAGATAAGAGTGGGTTATTTATTTTAGTAATTGTTTAATATTCTTTCGATCTAAACTATGGATAGTAATTTGTTATGGTTAAAAAAGAAAAAAATAAGATTTTTGAGTCCGCAGAAAAACATCTAATATTAAGTATGATTGAGAAACTTGAACCAATTATTGTTTCTGAAGCCAAAGGGGCGTTGATAAAGAGCATTGAAGGTCATGAATATGTAGATTGTTTTTCCGGAATATCGGTCGTCAATGCGGGACATGGACATAAAAAAATAATCAAAGCTGCAGTTGAACAGGCAAAAAAATATGTTCATGTCTGCAACTATTTGTATCATAATTCAGTTACAATAAAGCTTGCTGAGAAACTAGCTTTAATCTCCCCAAACCCTGCTTTAACGAAAACATTCTTCGGGAGCAGTGGTGCGGAGGCTATTGAATGCGCCTTAAAACTTTCAAAAAAGTTTACAAAAAGACAGGAGTTATTGGCACTTACATGCTCGTTCCATGGAAGAACGGTCGCGACATTAAGCATTACGGGTCAATCGATGAGAAAAAAATACGATATGGGTCCATATTTATCAGGTGTAGCATTTGCACCTGCACCATATTGTTATAGATGCCCTCTACAAAAAAAGTACCCGAAATGCGATATTAGTTGCGCACATTATATTGAGCATATTCTGGATTATACTACTAGCAACAACGTAGCCGCATTTATTGCAGAGCCCATTTTGGGTGAGGGCGGAATTATAACTCCGCCTATTGAATATTTTGGCATCGTGAAAGAAATATTAGATAAACGAGGAATTCTCTTTATAACCGATGAGGTACAGACTGGCTTTGGAAGAACTGGGATGATGTTCGGCATCGAACATTATGGAGTCAAACCAGACATAATAACAATGGCAAAAGGAATAGCCAACGGTTTTCCTCTGGGAGCTTGTCTAACAAGGTCGGATATTGGAGACTCATTTGAAATTGGCGATCATCTCTCAACATTTGGTGGAAACCCAGTTTCAGCTGCAGCGGCATTAGCAACTATTGATGTGATAATCAATGAGAAACTTTCAAGGCAATCAGCAGAGAAAGGCAAATATTGTATTAAACGCATTAGAGAGATGAAAAAAACACACCCAATAATAGGGGATGTTCGAGGAAAAGGATTAATGATTGGAATTGAATTAGTAAAAGATAAAGTAAAAAAAGTACCGGCCATCGCCGAAGCTAAAAAAGTTAGAGAAAAATGTCGCCAAAAGAGGGTGCTTATTGGACTAGGCGGAGTCTCTGGAGCAGTTCTACGCATACAACCTCCACTAATCATTGAAAAAAGACAATTAGATAAGGCATTGGAAATCATTGAAGAAAAAATATCGTTAGTTGAAAAAACGGGGGATATTAAAATTTAGTGGATATTGTACCATTCAAGTTTCGGAGGATTCAATATTAAAAACATAAATATTTACCATATATTAAAATAAAGATACAAATTGAGCAAAAAACTTAGTTCTGAATACAAAGCTGGAACCCATAATAAAAGAGTATTAGACGCGGGACTATACTTCCCAGACAAATCAAATAAAGAATACATACGAAGAAGTATAGAGATACCGTATGTGGTTATTAGAGGCGCCCATGCAGGACCCACTTTATGCATTGTAGCTGGAGAACATCCTACCGAATATGCCGGAATTACTGCTGCAATAAAACTTTCAAATGACATTAATCCTAAAGATCTAAAAGGGACATTGATTATTGTGCCAATTGCAAACATTTTAGCGTTTTGGGAGCGAAAGTACATTAGCTCTCTGGATGGTGTGAATATAATGGATACTTATCCTGGAGATCCAAAAGGCTCAGCTACACAAATGATTGCTCATAAAATCTTCAATAATTTAATATTAAAATCAGATTTTTACATAAGCTTACACGGTTCAGATACTCACGAATCAATGATGGGGCGTTCAACATTCTACCTTACCGGTAATAAAAAAATAGATAAAAATTCAGAAGGCATTGCTAGAGCTTTGGGATACAGAAATATTGTATGTTTTGATGTAAGAAATGGAAGTAAAACGGGTTCCAGTATCAAAGCAGCCCCATTCGCGGGTATCCCAAGCGCCATAAATGAGCATGGTGAAGGCGATAGACTTTTTGAAAAAGAAACAGAAAGACAATTTAAAGGAATAATAAGCGCCATGAAATACTTAGGAATGCTTAAAGGGAAAAAGATTACCACCGCCGGACAAAGAATTCTATCACCAAGAATGATAAAAGTTAGTAGCAGAGGATTATTCTATGCTAAAACGGATGTAGGTTCGGAGTTAGCAAAGGGTGACATTATAGGCGAAGTAAGAGATCTGGATGGTAAGTTACTCGAGACAGTGAAAGCACCTGCAAAAGGAATTGTATTATCGATGATACATAATCCCGTTGTTGAAGCAGGACAAATCATCATATTAGACTATGGGATATTATGATTTAATTAACCCTGAAAAATTAAAGTAATATATTGGCTACGTTCTTTTTTTTCAAAAGATCTTCAAAAAAAAAGAAAGTCGTTGGCCCATTACTTCATCTATTTGCTGAATATTGGTAGTTAAAGATATTTGGAGATGTCATTTCCCAGATAGCCCATATGAAGAGCCAGGTGAAAACGCAATATGTGTTCTTTCAACAACATTCGTAGTGAACTCATAATCTGTAGAAAGACGGTTATATAAGAACCACAATCATATCTTTTACATGGTGTCAAAATACGTTTCATCAAAGATATCAAGTATAACACTGCCAAGTTTCAGCAGATTATCCGAACTTACCCGTGGCAGAACTGACCTCATCAGTCTGGCGACCGGTGAACCCAATTTCGATACACCTGAGCATATTCGGGAGGCTGCAAAAAAAGGACTTGACCAGGGTTACACGAAATATGAGTCCAGTTACGGCTCATCAGACTTACGTAAAGCCATAGCAAGCAAAATGAAGTTGGAGGTCAAAGTCGATGCAGACCCAGAGAGAGAGATCGTTATTGCAAATGGTGGGAATATGGCCGTCTACTTGACCTTTCTCGCAACACTAGAACAGGGTGAAGAGGTCCTTATTCCAGATCCAACGTGGCCGATCTACCATACATGCATCAAGTTAGCCGGAGGGGTCCCCGTCCCTTATACACTGTCAGGAAAAGAGAAATTCATTTTGGACTTTGATAGTCTCAAGGGGCATATCACAAAAAGAACTAAGATGATCGTATTGAACTCTCCAGGTAATCCGACTGGATTTGTGGCTGATACGAAGACGCTTGAGTCTATAGCTGCTCTTGCAATAGAAAACGACATACTAATTATGTCAGATGAGGTTTATGAAAAGATGTTGTACGATGGGATAAAGCACGTCAGTATCGCGTCCTTGCCTGAAATGAGAGAGCGAACAGTAATCATCAACTCCTTCTCAAAGACCTATGCTATGACAGGATGGAGGGTGGGCTACGCGGTTGCGCCTCCCGAAATTGCTGCGGAAATTGCAAAGATGAATTTTTACACCAACGCTTGCCCGGGGGCTATAGCTCAGAGGGGTGCTTTAGCTGCTTTGGAGGGACCGCAAGATTGTGTCCGTGAGATGGTTAAAGAATATGCTAGGAGGAGGGAAGTGTTGGTCAAAGGGTTAAGTGAAATTGAGGGGATTTCTTGTCTAAAGCCTGAAGGTGCTTTCTACGCCTTCCCGAATGTCGCCTCACTGGGCAAGTCTTCATCCGAGATAGTTGAATATCTAGTCACAAAGGCAGGAGTAATAACTGCTTCTGGTTCAGACTGCGGTAAGAACGGTGAAGGACATATTAGACTCGCTTACACTATCCCAGTTAATAAGATTGAAGAAGGCATCAGAAGGATAGATAAGGCCATTAAACTCCTCAGATACTGATCTAGACTAGAAGTAAGCTTAGGGGCAGACTAAAGTTTCACACTTGATTATTAATTAAGGTGATACCATATTTGATAGATTGGCGCATTTAAAGAATTTAAGGTCTAATAAGGTTTTGAAAAAAATAAGACGGGGTGAGTCGACCCCTAGTTTGTAATGATTAAGGCGATGGTTTAATCAGATGTAATAGGAACTGATCTATCAAGATCGTCTATAAGCGCATCCATACGTCGCAATCCTTCATTCAATAGTTCAGTTTCAATTCCGAATCCAAGCCTAAAATGACGTTCAGTCATAAAGCCAATTCCTGGACCTAAGATAACTTTGTGGTCAAGTGCTTTCTCACACAAATTCCAAGAACTAATATCGTAATTATACCTCGGAAAACCGAGGTAAGTTCCTATAGGTTTCACCCAACTCACTTTATCTTTATGTTTTGAGAGCCACTGTTCTACAAGAGGCATATTATGTCGCCCAATTGCTTTACCTTGTTCAACAATACGTTTCCATTTTTCAGGTTTCATCAGTTCTGTGGCAATCAACTCGCCAGGCCAGCTATTGCATAGTGTAACATATGTTTGGAGGTTATTACAGTTTAGAATGAAATTCTTATCAGGACTAATAATCCAACCAACTCTTATCCCAGTTACACCAAGAGCTTTTGTTGTTCCGCCAGTTGTCACCCCTTTCTCATACATATCACAGACTGCCGGTGCTAATCCGCCTTCCCACTCTAGACCGCGGTTAATAGAGTCTTGAAGCACCCACACACCATTTGCACGAGCAATGTCAATTATACCCCTCATTTCTTTTTCACTTATGACTAACCCTGTAGGATTAGTTGGCGACACAATCCAAATCATTTTTGTTTTCGGGGTC
>Ga0187827_10003695_pt1 | contig 19520 bp, 15 predicted proteins | sample ETNtaG_39_FD_167969 | JGI IMG/M metagenome (GOLD analysis project Ga0187827, IMG submission 167969) | Marine microbial and viral communities from oxygen minimum zone, Eastern Pacific Ocean - ETNP2014_SV_150_PacBio MetaG (Illumina Assembly) | ecosystem: Environmental > Aquatic > Marine > Hypoxic... | reverse complement strand
GATGGTAATTGATTTAGATGGTGATAGTGATCTTGAAATCCTGACTGGTTCTGGTAGCAATCTCTTTGTGGCAGATATCAAATATCCCGGAAACACTGATAATTACTGGAATATATATAGAGGGGGTGTAAATCGCAGAGGAATTAATTTTGTAAATGGAAATTGTACTGATCCTATAGCATGTAATTATGATCCTAATGGACAGCTTAATAATGGTAGTTGTATTTATAAAAGAGAAAATGAAGATTGCTCAGGTAATTGTATAGATAGTTTTTCAGAGGATGAATGTGGAGTATGCGGAGGTAATGGCCCTGAAGATGGTTATGATTGTAATGGAGATCCTTTTTCAGAGTTTAATAATATTTCTCCTAATGTATATAGTATTTCCAATATCTATCCAAATCCATTTAATCCATTGACAACTATCAAATATGGATTAACTGATTATGTAAAGGTGCAGATTTCAATTTATGATGTTTCAGGAAGGCGGGTCGATATTCTTATAAATGATTTCAAACAGCCTGGGTATCATACTATAGTATGGAATGCATCCTCATATACATCTGGGGTATATTTTATAAGAATTAAAACTGATAAATATGGTGAAACACGAAAAGTCCTACTTATAAAATAATCTTTAAGAGATTTACAATCTTTGATAGGATATTATTAAGTTGCCTGATGATTGAGCCTACGTAAATTGAATTTTACTATATTCTTATCCATTGTTAAATAGATCTGATGCTCTTCAGGATTGTGAAGCATATATTTTGATAACCCTGCAAGTATTTTTCTTCTAATTAGGCGCTGAATAGGTCGAGCACCAAACTTAGGGTCATAGCCGTTTGCTACAAGGTAATCTATTACATCTTTATTAATCTCCAAATCAATTCCTTTTTCGTTCATTCTATTGATAATGTGATTAAGCTGAATATCCACAATTAATTTGACTGTATCTCTTCCCAAATCATTGAAATAAACAATGTCGTTAATTCTGTTGATAAACTCAGGGCTTAGAAACTTATGGGATTCATCTTCTTTTAAGTTAGATGTCATTATCAGAATTGTGTTCTTAAAATTAACAGTTCGATTTTTAGTATCAGTAAGCCTACCATCATCTAGAACCTGGAGTAGTATATTTAAAACATTAGGGTGTGCTTTTTCAATTTCATCAAACAGAATAACTGCATAGGGATGTCTGCGAATTTTCTCTGTAAGATGCCCGCCTTCATCATAACCCACATATCCTGGGGGACTTCCGATAAATTTTGATGCTGAATGAGGTTCCATATATTCACTCATATCTACCCTTATGAGTGCTTTCTCATCGTCAAATAGAACCTCTGCCAAAGTTTTTGCTAGTTCAGTTTTTCCAACTCCTGTATTTCCAAAAAAGAGGAAAGAGCCAATGGGTTTATCTATATCTGTAACACCCATTTTGGACATTCGGATAACATCAGACACCCTGGAAACTGGTTCATCCTGTCCAACAACACGTTTTTTTAGTATATTTTCTAAATTGAGGAGTTTTTTCTGATCACCTGAAATAATTTTGGTAACAGGTATGTTGGTCCATTTGGATACAATTTCAGAGATATCTTCTGTTTCTACTTCCTGTTTCAGGAAGCAGTTATTATGTAATGATATTTTTAAGCTTTCAAGTTGTTTCTCAATATTTGGAATATCATTGTAACGGATTTTAGCAGATGTTTGATAATCACCCCTCCTTTGCACTAGTTCTGCTTGGCTGTTAAGCTCATCAATTTTACTTTTTAATAATTGAATATCATTAACTAAAGTTTTCTCCTTTTTCCATATAACTGACTGTTCATTTAAATCTGATTTTATGTGTTCAATCTCTGATGTAACTTGTTTTAGGCGTTCTTTAGACTTAGTATCCTTCTCAATCTTTAATGCTTCTCTCTCTATTTCTAACTGAACAAGTTTCCGCCGTGCATCATCAATCACTGCAGGTGCAGAATTCATTTCCATACGTATCTTAGCCGCTGCTTCATCTACAAGATCAACAGCCTTATCTGGTAAAAATCGGTCTGATATATAACGATCCGATAGTGTTGCTGCTGAAATAAGTGCAGAATCTTTGATATGAAGACCATGATGGAGCTCATATTTATCTTTAATCCCCCTTAGAATTGTAATGGTATCTTCTATATTTGGTTCCACAATATATACCTGTTGAAAACGTCGTTCCAGTGCTGCATCTTTCTCTATATATTTATGGTATTCATTGAGGGTTGTAGCACCAATGACTTTCATCTTTCCCCGAGCTAGCTCAGGCTTAATCATATTAGATACATCCATTTGACCTTCAATATTCCCAGCACCGACAATCATATGGAGCTCATCAATAAAAAGGATGATGTCACCATCAGATTCAATGATGGCTTTTACAAAATTTTTCAATCTTTCTTCAAACTGCCCACGATACATAGCACCTGCCACCATTGAACTTAAATCCATTGCAATAATCTTTTTGTTTTTGATGTTTTCGGGTACATCATTTTCAATGATACGCTTGGCTAATCCTTCAACTACTGTTGTTTTACCTGTACCCGGTTCACCAAGCAATACAGGATTATTTTTGTTCCGCCTAGACAGGATTTGGATTATCCGTCGAATTTCATCTTCCCTGCCAATAACTGGGTCAATATTTCCTTCCTTGGCAAACTCTGTTAAATCCACACCATATGCTGCCAGCGGATCTTTATCCTGCTCAGGGTTAGTTTGATGTGTATTATTCATATACTATCCTTTCTCTTTATAATAATATATGCTAAATCCATGCCGTAGAGTATAGTATGACAATATGTAAAAACGAATAGACATATTGGCTTATGTATATGACAATATATCATTTATTGATTTGGGTCACAAAAAATCTCATTTTCAGAAAAATGATTGCTTTGAACATGTCTCCAATTATAACTTAATAGTGTATGAAATATAATTTATCCATTATGGTAGGGAATAAAAGCTATAACTGTTGTTGTTGTTGTTGTTGTTGTTGTGGGGACTCTCCGTGCCAGTGATTGGATAATAAAATATTTATAATTTAGAAAAAAAATCCCTCTCACTGGTTGAGAGGGATTTTTTTTAGGGACTAAAATGAAAGAATGGAAAGAAAAACTTGAAAATAAAATATCATCTGAACTGAATGAACAAATTGATATTTATGAAACACAGCTTGAACTAAAACGGATGGAGAAAATAGAAGATCAGCTTTTTGCTGAAACCCGCCTTCGCAAAGGTGTTTATGGTCAAAGATATGATAATGGACAGCGTCATGATGGCAATGAAACACAACAACTCAATTACCCCAGTGGAGAATTTTTGAAAGGGCCTGAAACGGTTTGGGATGCTCCGGGAATGCTACGGATTAAAATTCCATTTGGTAGTATCAATCCAGAGCAGATGCATGTACTAGCTGATCTTGCTGAGGAATATGCAGATTCTGTTCTACATATAACTACGCGACAGGATTTTCAGTATCACTATGTACATATTAATGATACGCCAACCATAATGAGGCGCTTAGCATCTGTGGGAATTACCACCCATGAAGCATGTGGAAATGTAATTCGCAATGTAACTGCTTGCCCACTTGCAGGTGTCTGCCACGATGAAAGCTTTGATGTTTCACCATATGCAAAGGCAATGGCAGAATATATGTTGGGTCACCCGGACTGCCAGGATTTTGGACGTAAATTCAAAATAGCGTTTTCAGGATGTTCAGAACATGCTTGTGGCATTGTTAATATGCATGATCTAGGCGCAATAGCAAAAACCAGAGATGGAAAGGATGGTTTTGAAATATATGTAGGGGGCGGTTTAGGGGCAGTAGCACATCAGGCAAAGATTATGTATGATTTTCTACCTCGGGAGAGAATATTACCTCTTATGCAGGCAGTTGGGAGGGTGTTTGCCCATCTTGGTGAAAAGAAAAACCGTGCAAAAGCGAGGGTAAAATTTTTAGTAGCAAAACTAGGATTAGATGAATTTATAAGGCTTGTAGAAGAAGAAATCACAAAACTTCCGCATGATGATAATTGGACAGCATATATTGATGAGCTTCCTGAATGGGGTGAGAAGCCAAAAAAAGAAGTTTCTCTATTAAATAAAGCTGAAAAACCTGAGGGATATGATTTATGGGAAAATAATAATGTACAGACCCAGCGTCAAATTGGTTATCGTGTAGTTACTATCATGCTACCACTTGGGGATTTATCTTCACATCAGATGCGCACTTTAGCAGATATATCTGCCAAATATGTTGGAGATACAATACGAACTACTATTGAGCAAAATATTGTTCTGCGCTGGATTAATGCAGGAGATCTTATTGATTTATATAATGAACTAAAGAAAATTGGACTAGCAGATCCAGGTGCCGGATCTATTGTAGACATAACCGCCTGTCCAGGAACTGATACGTGTAAACTAGGTATTGCCTCCTCACGGGGACTGGCGTCTGAATTACGTGAAATGCTTACACCAAAGCAATTAGAATTGGATGAAGCAGTTCAAAATATTCGGATAAAAATTAGTGGGTGCTTTAATTCCTGTGGGCAACATCATATAGCAGACCTTGGCTTCTATGGTAATAGCCGTACATTTAAAGGCTATAAGGTTCCTCATTTTCAAGTTGTTCTTGGTGGCAAATGGAATAATAATGCTGACTCCTTTGGTATGGCTATGGGAGCTATTCCATCTAAAAATATCCCAAAGGTTGTTTTAAAATTAACAGAACATTATGTAAATAACCGTATAAATAAAAAGCAGTCATTCCATGAATATTATACCATACAGAATAAATCAGATGTTAAGTCTCTTTTATTAGAATTTACTGAGATACCTCCATATTTAGAAGATTCTGAATTCTATACAGACTGGGGTGATCCACGTGTTTTTACTCTTGGCGATATGGGTGTTGGTGAATGTGCTGGAGAAGTGGTTTCACTTACAGAAGTTGAACTCCAGTCAGCTGAACGAATTTGCTTCGAAGCTCAAATTAAACTAGATGAAGGGAACCTTGCAGAAGCTGAGAATAAGGCATACAATGCTATGCTTAGAGGAGCTTCAGCTCTAATTCGGAAAGAGTATCAGGATGTACCAAGTGAACCGGATGAAATTGTAGCTCAGTTTAAAGAGTATTTTTACGATACAAAAATATTTTTTGACCGCTTTGCTAAAGGTAAATTTGGGAAATATCTGATCAATAGGAATGGAAATCCACCAGCGACTCTAGATAATGACCTAGTTCACAGAAAGATTGAAGAAAGCCAGTTATTTTTGGAAGCCACTCATGCCTGTTATGCAAGACTTAGAGATGTTGAAACAAAAGAAAATCGAGGTTAGGTGATATGAAACTACAGAAATTCGGAGTTAAATTATTTTTAGAAGTAAATGGAAACTATTCTTGTAAAGAATTTATCCCAGTTTTTCATACTTGGATTCAAGATAAACTGATTGAAGACCATTTATTACTTGATGTTGCAGATTATTCTCATATACCAGATGGTCCTGGTGTGATGCTTATTGCACATGAAGGTAGTTTCAGCCTAGATCAGGAAAAATACAAACCAGGAATAATGTATATGAGAAAAACTAAAATGGAAGGTGATTTTAAAAATCGCTTTAACCAGGTGCTATCTATTACCACAGAGGCGGCAAACCGACTGCAAAATAATGACATTACTAATGATGTTAATTTTATCAGTGATTCATTCCGCTTTATTGCAAATGACAGGCTTTATGCTGACAATACTAGAGATAATCAAAATTTTTATAAAAAGGAAATACAAAAAGCGATAAATAGCAAATATCCAGATAGCAAAGTAGAAATTGACGATGTTTCAGATAAACAAGAGAGGCTGGCATTTACTATTAGGTTTAGCGATGAAATAAATATTTTAGAGTAAAAGTTTAAAAAGAGGATGGAGGAAGAAAAATGAATGCACATGCATTACAGCAGGTACAACATGAAAGAGTAAATAAATATAGAAAAAATCCTATTGATCTTCTGAAATGGATTGAGAGGAATCTGCCAAGTGAAAAAGTAATTATGGGGACTGGTTTTGGACCCCCTGGGGTTGTTTTGCTTGATATGCTGTTTAAAGTAACAAAGGATATATCTGTATTTTATATTGAGACTGATTTTTTATTTGATCAGACATATGAACTTAGAGATAAGTTGCAAGAAAAATATGGATTTGAATTTTTACGTTTTTCAACAGCATTGACTCCTGAAATGCAGGCTGACAAGTATGGCGAAAAACTTTGGAAAAAAAATCCTGACAAATGCTGTAACCTCAGGAAGGTTTTACCATTGATAGATGTTTTAAAAAACTATGATATTTGGATTACAGGCATACGGAAGAAGCAGACGGATGTTCGTAGTCAATCAGATCTGATTGAGTTCGAATCAAGATTTGAAGTGATTAAAATAAACCCCCTTATAGAATGGACACATGATGAAGTCTGGAATTATATTCAAGCAAATAATTTGCCATATAATACACTACATGATAATAGTTATCCAAGTATTGGATGTAAACAGTGCACTAGTCCAGTATGCGCTGGAGAGGATGATAGATCTGGGCGTTGGGAAGGAACAAATAAAACTGAGTGCGGACTTCATAAAACTGATACTATATCAATAAATACTTTTAAAGGGAAATAATATGAATAATTTGCTGCCTTTATTTATGAAGCTTGAAGAGAGTAATTGCCTAGTTGTTGGCGGTGGGAAAATTGCACTTCAAAAGATAGAACAGCTTATTTGTAGTAAAGCTAAAGTAACTGTTGTTGCCCCTGAGATATGTAGAACTATTAAAAGCCTTCCTGTGTACTCAATGAATAGAAAGTACATAACTGGAGATATAGATCAAGCAAAGCTTGTTATTGCAGCCACAGATAATTATAAGGTAAATAAAAAAATTTATGAAGATGCCAATAAAAGAGGTATTCCAGTAAATGTGGTTGATCAGCCAGAACTCTGCTCTTTTTATATGGGTTCTGTGTATCAGGATGGTGACCTAAAAGTTGCCATATCAACAAATGGGAAATGCCCATCTTTTGGTACATATATAAAAAATTATATCAAGAATATCTCAAAAGGATTCTGGGGCACAGCACTTGATGATCTAGCACTAAAACGTGAAAAAATTGTTAAAACATTGTTAAGCTATGCAGATAAAAAAGATGTAATAGGTAAGCTTGTAAAGAATAGCTTAGAAGATAGTGAAAAATTTAATAAATCAAGTGGCAAAGTATATTTAGTGGGTGCTGGCCCTGGTGATCCTGAGCTTATAACTGCCAAGGGACTTAGAGTCATGCAAGACGCAGATATAATTTTACATGATGCGCTTATTCATCCACATCTTGTTTTTGAAATAAATCCACTTGCAAAGAAAATATTTGTAGGTAAAAGAGAAGATAAGCATTCGGTCAGTCAGAACGCAATCCATTCTATTATGGTAGAAGAAGCAGAAAAAGGCAAAATAGTTGTTCGGCTGAAGGGTGGGGATCCATTTATTTTTGGAAGGGGAGGAGAGGAGATTTTGGCCCTTTCTAAATATAAAATTAATTTTGAAGTTATTCCAGGTATTACAGCAGGTATTGGTGCAGCAGCTAGTTTTGGGATTCCACTTACTCATAGGGAAGATGCTGTAAGTACTCTATTTATAACAGGTCATCAGTGTAAGACTACTAAAACTCAAGATTGGGAGACCCTGGCAAAACTTAACTCTACTCTTGTTTTTTATATGGGTACACGAAGGCTTAGTGAAATAGTTCTATGTCTTATTGAAAATGGAAAATCTAAGAATACACCAATAGCTATTATAGAAAATGCAACTCTCAATAGTCAACAGATATTCACTTCAGACCTAGATACAATCCTTAAAGAGGTGAAAAAAATTAAGGTTTTAACTCCAGCTATCATTATCATAGGAGATGTTGTCAGAAATTATACCCAAATCCAAGCATGTCTGGATAGAATCCCATCTGATATGGTTAATGTAATTGAAAATTCAGGTTTTGATATTTGGAAAAATGAGGCAATAATTGCCTGATTAAAAAGGTTAAAATTTTAATCAAGTGATGTTTGCATAAATAATTAACAAATTGTTTCTGTTGAAGGTGCGATTAATAATGGTAAGTTAGTATATCTGAATTATTTATTATTGAAGATAAATTACCATCATACATAATATTGCAAGCCTGAAAATTTATGCATTCATCTTATCCTACAAATGTAAAATATATAGATTTTAGTCATCTCATTTTATTATCATGGCATATATGCAATGCTTCCATAGTGGATCTAGTAAAGCTCTCTACAATAGTTACTCCCTGTAAACTTCATAAAGTAATTACTGTCTCTGAATTTTTTATACTTTCTACGTGCAATCGTATAGAGATATATATATACTCAACTACTCCTCGTGAAATACTGGAACAAACAAAGCAATTCATATCAAAGGAATATCCTAATAGTAAAAATATTTATAATCCTTGTGAATATTTAGAAGGTTTACAGGTATATATTCATTTAGCTAAAGTAACAAGTGGACTTAATTCTCTAGCAATTGGTGAATATCAAATACAGGGGCAGGTAAAAGCTTCATATAAGAATGCTATTAGTAATAAATATATTGGAAGGTATCTTATTCCATTGATAGAATCGGCATTGAGGACTGGTAAACGGGTAAGATCTGAAACAAGTATTACCCATAAATCTGCATCTCTTAGTTCTCTGGCAATCGATATAATACTTCAGGTAAATAAACCGAAGCAAGAATTACCAATACTCATAGTTGGGACAGGTAAAATGTGTAATCTCGCAGCAGAATATTTTGTTCAGATGGGATATAAAACAATTATATTTTTCAGTAATGAGCCAGATAAAAGAGAAACAATAAGGATGAAATATAAGGCATTAGTTTTGCCTATATCAGAACTAACTGAAAAAAACAAAGAGAATAACATTATTTTTTCAGCAGTATCTACTGATACACCTCGAATTTACCTGAAATCATTAGAAAGGAATAGAAGCAAATTCTCTATTATAGATTTAAGTATTCCAAAATATATTTTAGGATCTGATATTGATACATCATATTCATATTTGCTTGATATGGAAGGTATACAAAAAATAGCTCCTGATTATTTGCCAGATTCTCAGTCAGAGATTAATAAATGTGAATATATAATTCATGAAGAAATCAATCGTTTTGTATTGGATAACAAACGAAGACGTGCATTAAATATATCTCAATCGAATATATGAGTTTGATAGAGCAGATTGTATTTGGCACTCGTGGTAGCCCCTTGGCTATATACCAAACAGAAAGCATAATTGCAAAATTAAAAGTTATATATCCGTATGTTTCATATAAACGAAAGATTATTGAAACTGAGGGAGATAGGGATCAAGACTCTTCACTTACTCTTATGGAAGAGCTTGGACTCTTTTCAAATGAGATACAAGTTGAATTAATGAAAAATAATATTGATGCAGCTGTTCATAGTTTAAAGGATATTCCAGTAGAATATTCAGAAAAACTAATTCTAGCGGCCATCCCTGAAAGATTGGATGCAAAAGATGTTTTATTTCATCCTAAAGGTTGGAGCATTAATGATCTTACACCGGGTTCAGTGGTGGGTACCTGTAGTTTGCGTCGAAAAGGTCAGATTAAAAATTTACGTAACGATGTTGTAATACAAGATATTCGTGGTAATATTCAAACACGCATTGATAAAGTTAATTCGGGAGAATATGATGCGATTATTCTTGCGGCAGCTGGATTAATACGTTTAAATCATGATATATCTAAATATTATGTATTTGACTTTAATGAAATCACTCCTGCTCCTGGGCAGGCGGCATTAGCGGTTGAAACTAGAAGAGATTCTAAAGAGTTGATTAATATGATGTCTAGGATAGACAATATAAATATAAGAAAAGCTGTAGAAGTTGAAAGGGACATATTAAGGCAAATTGGGACTGGCTGCAGTATGCCGATTGGAGTGTTTGCATCTTCAACAGGAAATGCCCTGGATATTATTGCATGCTATGTTAATCCTGATACTGGAGAGAAAAAAATTATCAAGCGACAGAAGATGAAAGATCAGACAAACAAAATTACAAAAGTAATTTCAGATGAATTATTATCTGCTATGGATAACGATATTGATGATTATAAGGTTTAATTAATGAGAACGATTATAGCAAAAGAGCCCGATAAGCGAATTGTAAATATTTTTCGATCCAACTCTAATATTAAGTTTAATTATTTCCCTATTTTCAGGTATCAAGAGCTTTATATACAGAGTAAGTGGTTTAATAATTTGAAGAATGGATATTTCAATTGGATAATCTTTACAAGCTTCAGATCATGGAAAATATTAATGAATCAGATTGAATCTGAAAAAGGATGCATACCTGAAGAGACAAAAATCGCAGTATTCGGTCCTGCAAGTGTCGAACAAATCAAGCAATCAAGGGGTAGGATAGACTTTACTGCTACTGCTCATAATGCATCTGATTTTGGGTTAAAATTCATCAATAAACTAAGTCCAAAACAAAAAATTGCCTACCCTGCAAACTTTGCAACTAGTACACATCTGGAAAAATGTCTTTCGACAAATGAGATTCGGGTTTATCGAAAAAATATTTATAAACCACAAAGCATTATATCTTCTGAAAAAATTAATGAAATAATGGTCGATTTCAAACCTGATTCTATGGTATTTTTTAGTTCTAAATCGGTAAAAATATTTATGGATAACTGTTCGACTGATATATTGAATTATATAGGAGGAATGCAATTGTTTGCTTTGGGTAATCCTACTTCTAAGGCACTTGAAAATTACTCAGAAAAAAGAATTATAAAGCCGAAATATCCCAATATACATACTTTATTAGATTTAATATATGAAGCTTTAGAAACTGAAGAAAAAAAGAATCATGTTATTTCAGAAACCGAGTAGACTCCGTAAAACAGCTTCTCTTAGAAACCTTGTTAGAGAAACAAGATTATCAGTTGATGCTTTGATACGTCCAATATTTGTTATCCATCATAATAAACGTTTAAAAATAGAATCAATGCCAGGACAATTTTACTTTCCATTAGATGAAATTCAACAAACAATCGAAAAATCATTAAAACTGGGAATTAATGGGGTCCTTTTATTTGGTATTCCTAGCATGAAGGATGAATTTGGATCAGATACTATCAATGATAATGGAATAATTCAGCAGGCAGTAAGAAAAATTCGACAATCATTTCCAGAATTAATTATTATTACAGATGCATGTTTTTGTCAGTATACCAATCATGGACATTGTGGGATTATAAATAAAGATGGAAATATTGATCAAAAGAGCAGTTTAATTAAGTTGCAAATCCAGGCCCTTTCCCATGCTGATTCTGGGGCAGATTTTATAGCTCCATCTTGCATGCTTGATGGGATGGTTAAGTATATCCGTAAAGCATTAGATAAGGGTGGTTATGAAGATAAAGGTATTCTTAGTTATACTGCAAAATATGCATCTGCATTTTATGGTCCATTTCGTGATGCAGTTGATTCTGCGCCCCAATATGGAAGTAGAAAATCCTACCAGATGGATCCTGGGAATATTCGTGAAGCTCTCAAAGAAGCTCAAATGGATGTAGATGAAGGTGCGGATATAATTATGGTAAAGCCTGCTTTACCATATTTAGATGTAATCAAGGAAGTTAAGAAACAAATTTCCTGCCCAGTTGCAGCCTATCAGGTAAGCGGTGAATATGCAATGATTAAAGCAGTAGCTCAGAATCACTGGATGGATGAAAATGAATCTATGATGGAGTCTCTACTAGGCATCAAACGATCTGGAGCAGATATCATTATCACCTATTTTGCGGATACCGCAGCTCGTATAATTAATAGCAAATCTTAATGAGACATACTCAATCTAAAGAGATATTTAATATATCCCGGACATATATACCGGGGGGGGTTAATAGTCCGGTACGTGCATTTAATTCTGTAGATGGTGATCCCATAGTAATTAAATCAGGGCATGGATCAGTTATTACTGATGTGGATGGGAATGATTATATTGATTTTGTAGGTTCCTGGGGTCCCTTAATCCTTGGTCATGCAAACCCGGAAGTTATTAAGAATGTACATAAGACAGCTGAATACGGATTGACTTTTGGAGCTTCTACTGATTTAGAAGTTCGATTGGCTGAAATGGTTGTGGATGCAATTCCTTCAATTGAAATGGTACGGTTTGTTAATTCTGGCACAGAAGCCACAATGAGCGCTATTCGTCTGTCTAGGGCATATACAGGAAGAGATATCATTATTAAGTTTGAAGGATGCTATCATGGGCATGGAGATTTATTCTTATCTAAAGCAGGGTCAGGAGTAGCCAATCTAGATGAATCTTCTAGTGCAGGAGTGCCAAATTCAGTTATATCTCATACAATCACTCTTCCGTATAATGATGCAGAATCACTAAAGAATATATTCCTTTCACATGGTGGCCAGATTGCAGCTGTTATCATTGAACCAATAGCTGGAAATATGGGGGTTATTTTACCTGAAGAAGGTTTTCTGGAAACCTTGAGGAATGTAACAGATAAATATGGTGTTTTATTAATTTTTGATGAGATTATCACCGGATTTCGTGTTGACTATGGCGGAGTACAGAGAATCTATAATATTGATCCTGACTTAACATGCTTGGGTAAAATAATTGGTGGAGGTTTGCCGGTTGGAGCATTTGGTGGACGCACTGAAATAATGAAAAATATGGCCCCGGAAGGCACTGTTTATCAGGCAGGCACATTATCGGGCAATCCGGTAGTAATGTCAGCTGGAATTGCCACACTCAATCTATTAAAAAATGGCACAGTATATGAATATCTGGAAAAGTTAGGAAATCATCTTCAAACGTTGTTTCATAAATTGAGTAATGGAATGAATCTACAAGTTCCACGATGTGGTTCCATGTTTAGCTTATTTTTCTCTTCTCAAACTGTACATAATTGGAATGACGTACTTGCATCTCAATTACCATATTATAAAAAGTTTCATCGCCTTATGTTGGACCAAGGATATTATTTGCCCCCATCTCCATATGAATCTTTGTTTATTTCCTCAACTCATACTAAAGAAGATATTACAGGCTTTGTACATGCAGCTTGTGACGTGATACGATCTTGATAAAATATACTGGTATATTGTTTCTTATATGGTTGACTTGAACTTTGGTACTATTTATTATTATAAAATATTGATATGAATTTAACATCATTGGACTGGCTCATAATTTTTGCCTATTTATTTATTTCATTATCTGTTGGGATCTGGTCATCAAAGAAAGCAGGAAAAGATACACAATCATTCTTTCTGGCGGGTCGAAATATGCCCTGGTGGCTTTTGGGTGTAAGTATGGTAGCCACAACTTTTTCAACCGATACACCCAACTTAGTAACTGATCTAGTCCGGCAAGATGGCGTCAGTGGAAACTGGGTCTGGTGGGCTTTTCTTCTATCAGGGATGTTGACTGTTTTTATCTATGCAAAACTATGGCACCGTTCTGGTGTTTTAACAGACATTGAATTTTATGAATTACGCTATAGCGGAAAAGGTGCTGCATTCCTGCGTGGATTCAGAGCACTATATCTTGGGCTCATTTTTAATGTTCTCGTTATGGGCGCTGTGAGCCTGGCAGCTGTAAAGTTTGGCGAAATTGTACTGGGTTGGCCGGGTTGGATGACACTCAGTATTGCCTGTTCTATAACTCTGGTATATTCTGCATTAGGTGGACTGAGGGCTATTATTATTACTGATTTTATTCAATTTACTTTAGCAATGATAGGATCAATCTTGGCCATGTTCTATATCTTAGGGTTACCACAAATAGGCGGATTATCAACTTTAATTTCTCATATAAATGTAACAGATAAACTGGCGTTAATTCCTAATATGTCAGATCCAGATATATGGGTACCGATATTATTTGTGCCATTAGCTGTGCAGTGGTGGGCAAGCTATTATCCAGGATCTGAACCAGGAGGCGGAGGATATATAGCACAGAGAATGTTTTCAGCAAAAGATGAAAATAATGCTGTGGGTGCAGCCTTATTATTTAATATTTTCCATTATGCATTGCGACCCTGGCCCTGGATTATTATTGCTCTGAGCTCCCTTATTGTTTTCCCAGAGCTCACTGATATGCAGTCTGCTTTCCCCAATCTCCCCCTAGATAAATTGGGTCATGATGTGGCCTATCCGGCTATGCTGACACTTTTGCCTTCTGGTCTTTTAGGACTGGTTGCAGCTTCGCTCATTGCAGCATTCATGAGTACCATGTCAACGCAGGTGAACTTGGGTGCTAGCTACCTAGTGAATGATTTTTATCAAAGGTTTATTCAGCCGGATGCCACAGATAAAATGCTAGTTCTAGTAGGACGGCTATTTACAATCATATCAATAATATTGGGAGGTGGACTTGGGCTTATACTAACCAGTGCTGGACAGGCATTTAGCCTGCTTCTAATGATTGGAACCGGGACAGGTCTAATATATATATTGCGATGGTTCTGGTGGCGTATAAATTCCTATACTGAAATTGTAGCTATGATCAGTTCGCTGTGCATTGCTTATTACTTTAATTTCATAAATACAGGTATGGACGACTGGCAGAAAATTGTTATTGGAGCTATTATAACCACTATTGTATGGGTGACAGCAACATTTATCACACCGCCTGATGATGAAGAAACTTTGAAAAATTTTGTGAAAAAAGTAAATCCCGGTGGCCCCGGATGGAAAAAGTATCAGGAAGAAAGTCATACACATTGGTCTGTTCCAGATGGTATCATTGCCATGGCTCTGGGCTGTATTGCTGTGTATGGTTTTCTATTGGGCGTAGGGCAGATCATATATGGTCAGCTAGTATCTGGTTTTGTACTGGTTTTGATTAGTTGTTTTGCAGGGTACATATTAAAAAGAAGATTTTTAAATGAGGGATTATAATGGATGAACAGAGGCAAATTAAACGTATCAATGAGTCTTTGAGAAATACCATGACATCTGCTATTGGTATTAAGATAACAGGTGTTAGAGATGAATACATCTGTAGCAAAATGCCCGTTGATGAGAGAACAATACAACCATTTGGATTGCTCCATGGTGGTGCATCTGTAGCATTAGCGGAAACATTGGGAAGTATTGCTGGAGGGCTCAGAGTATATTCAAATAATGAGATAGTAGTGGGGATCGAGATTAATGCTAGCCATTTAAAATCTATCCAGAAAGGCTGGGTTATGGGTAAAGCAATTCCAATCCGAATTGGGAATAAGATTCACGTTTGGGAAATAAAAATTACTAATGAGAACAATGAGCTGATTTGTATTAGTCGTTTGACTCTGGCAGTCATTAAGAACAAATAATCTTGTTAAATTGGTTGAACCGCTTTATTTAGCCATTCCACTACCGAATCATCTAGATGTGGCCCTACTTTTTTCAGCACTTTCTGATGGTAATTATTTATCCAATCTTTTTCAGTTTTGGTTATGATTGACATATCTAATAGGCGGGTGTCAAATGGGACGTAGGTAAGATTCTCAAATCCTAGAATATTTTTACCATCAACTTCTTTAATCTTTTTTACAAAGATAAGATTCTCAGATCGAATACCAAATTCATTTTCACGATAATATCCAGGTTCATTGGATACTACCATACCTTCCTTGAAAGGAACCTGATTTGCACCTTTTCCGATACTATGAGGACCCTCATGTACATTTAGATAAGAACCTACTCCATGCCCAGTTCCATGGTTGTAATCTAGGCCTTCATGCCAAAGAAATTGTCTTGCAAATGAATCTAAATGTTGACCAGCAATTCCCTCAGGAAACTGGGCGGTACTAAGTGCAATATGTCCCTTCAATACTAGTGTAAATGTTTTCTTAATAATTTCACTGGGATCACCTACAGCCACAGTGCGGGTAATGTCTGTAGTGCCATCTAAGTACTGGCCACCGCTATCTACCAGGTAGACAGAATTCATTTCAAGTACTCCCGGTGTTTTCTGGTTTTTATGGTTGTAATGGCACATCGCAGCATTCTTTCCCGCAGCTGAGATGGTACCGAAACTGATACCCTTATAAAGATCTAATTGGGCACGGCAAGAATCAATTTTATCTGCCAATGTACCTTCATCTAATAGATTTCCAGTATCTATCTGACCATCTAACCATGCAAGAAAGTTGCAAACTGCAGATGCATCACGGATATGACAGCTTTGCATTCCCTGCATCTCAACCATATTTTTACAGGCCTTTGGAAGAGTGCAAGGGTCATCTTGTTCAATAGGTATAGCGCCTGCATCTTGGATCAAATTTTGTGATTTTAGATTACTTCTAATAGCATCAATCTGAATTTTCTTACCAGATAGTTTCTTTAATTGTGTGATTATTTCTGTAGTGGGATAAACCTTTACATTTGGACCAACATGTTTATAAAAACTATTGGGGATTTTATTTTCATCAATGAATAGATCAAACGATCCGTTTGTGTTTAAAAGTCCATGACAGAGAAGTACTGGGTTACAGGGTACATCATTGCCTCGAATATTTAAAAGCCATGCAATAGAATCCAACTGAGTGATAAAAGCTGCGTCACATTTGTTTTTTAATATAATATTTCCTAAAGTATTCCGTTTTTTCACACTGGATATTCCCGTATGTTTTTCATCCAATAGCTGAGCTTTATCACCACAAGGTTTAGGGCGGTCTATCCAGTATAAGTCAATGGGATTCTCATTGATTGCAATAAGTTGTGAATTAGAACCCAATTTTTTTTCCATCTGTTTGTTCCATGCAACCCGGTGCATACGGGGATCATAGCCAATCTTGGCACCAGATGTATGGTTATTTTCAAGCCATTGTATCCAGGAATCCTTTGGGATATTCAAGATTTCAAAAAGGCTGTTATCAACCTGACTCTTCACCTGAACAGTATACCTTCCATCTACGAAAATGGAAGCGCTATCGAGAGTAATAACTGCATATCCAGCTGAACCGGTAAACCCTGTAACCCAACATAAGCGTTCATTTTGAGGGGGCACATATTCCGATAAATACTCATCTTCATGTGGAATGATAAGTGCATCAAAGTTGTTTTTTATCAACCAGTTTCGAATCTGGGATAATTTTTGTTTAATTGGTTGCATTTTTAATTACCCTTTCTATTAGAAAAATAAAATATTCAATAGCAATAAAATATATAATTCAGTTTATTCAAGAATTGGATCATCTGCTCCTGCCAAATCAAAACCCCTTTTTCGGAGGGCACAGGAGTCACAAATTCCACAGGGAACATCTTCATTTTTATAACAACTCCAAGTTAGATGCAGTGGAGCGTTCAGCAATATTCCCTTTATAACTATCTCTTTTTTGGATAATGAGATTAGTGGTGTTTTAATTTTGATATTAGTTCTCGGCTTGGTTCCGGTTAAAATAACTTCTTCAAAAGCATCAAAAAATGATCGTCTGCAGTCAGGGTATCCAGAAGAATCTTCTTCAACAGCACCAATATAAATCATTGAGATATTAAGTACTTCTGCCCAGCTTGTTGCAACCGAAAGTATATTAGCATTCCGGAAAGGAACATAGGATACTGGAATATTGTGACTATCTAAGTTTGCTTTTGGGACCTCTATTTTGCTATCTGTCAGGCATGATCCACCAATTTCAGTGAGGTGAGAAATATCTACTACTAATCTCTCTTTGATATTGTAATAGTCTGCAATATCATGGAAAGCTTTTAATTCACGTACTTCAGTTTTCTGACCATAATTTATGTGTAGAAATGCTGAAATATAACCATCATTTATAGCACATGCAGCTGTTACACAACTATCCATTCCACCTGATATTAATATAACTACTTTGTGCAATCTTATACCCCCTTTGTTTCTGGTTTCCAAATATATTTATGTACCTGGATTTGCATTCTGACAGGGAGATCATCTTTTAGTATCCATTCAACAATTTGACTGGGTTCAATAATCCCAAAATTGGGCGACATTAAAAGAGTACATCTATCATCTAAATTATATTTAGTAATTTTTCTTTTGACCCAGTCAAAATCTAATCGACTGCCAATGACAAACTTGATCTCATCATGAAGCATTACATCATTTACAATTGACCACAAATTTTTATTTTCCATACCACTGGAGGGGCATTTAAAGTCTATAATTTTTTTCACCTCTTTTGGGACATTTTTAATAGATAAGGATCCTCCTGTTTCAAGAAGAACTTCATAGCCACTGTCTATTAGTTCCTGAAGGAGGTTAATACATTTGTCTTGAAAGAGAGGTTCTCCGCCAGTCACTTCAACAAGGTTACAATTCCAAGTCTTAATTTCTATCAAAATTTCATTAATTTCCATATCTTTTCCTTCATAAAAAGCATATTCTGTATCACAGTAGCTACACCGAAGATTGCAATAAGTTAGGCGTATGAAAATACATGAGCGACCTGCATGAGTAGATTCTCCTTGAATGCTGAAATAAATCTCATTGACTTTTAAAGACATAGTAAAATTTAGGGTGCATTTGAAATAAGGCCAAAGTAATTACAAAATGAGAAATCTATATTTTAATCTAAACTCTACTATTTTATGTAGATGCTTAATTGTTCTAATTTTAACGTCTATATTTATCCTGTATAATTAAATAAAAGCTGTATATTGATGAAACCATTTCCAAAATTATTCATTCCAGGTCCAACATTTGTACCAAAACATGTGATGGATAGTCTTAATACACCTCAGATTGGGCATCGTACCCCGGAATTTTCAGATTTAATGACATTTGTTGTGGAGGGTATTCAGAAAGTGCTATATACAAAAAATCATATCTATCTTGTATCTCATCCTGCAACTGGTTTGTGGGAGATGGGTGTAAGAAATTCAGTTCAAAAGGGGATATTGCATGCGGTAAATGGATCTTTTAGCGCAAAATGGGCCACTGTTTCTAGAGAATGTGGATTTGAAACAGATATATTGAACTATAAATGGGGAAAAGGCATTGTAGCAGAGGATGTGGACCAATATCTGTCAACTGGGAAATATGATGTATTTGCGATGGTACATAATGAAACATCTACAGGTGTAATGAGCCCACTCAAACCAATTTCTGAGATGCTTAAATCAAAATATCCGGATGTAATTTGGCAAGTTGATGCAGTCAGCTCTATGGCCGGATCAAAAATTGAAGTGGATCAACTGGAGATTGATTTTATCTTGGCATCCACTCAAAAAGCGTGGGGATTGCCAGCAGGTTTTTCTGTCTGTGCTATTTCAGACAGGATGATTGAATTGTCAAAGTCTATACTTCGGAAAGGCTATTTTCTGGATATTGCAGTCTATGAAAAGTATTATGAAAAAATGCAGACTCCATCTACACCTTCAATACCACACATGAATGG
>Ga0187827_10003691_pt1 | contig 19536 bp, 24 predicted proteins | sample ETNtaG_39_FD_167969 | JGI IMG/M metagenome (GOLD analysis project Ga0187827, IMG submission 167969) | Marine microbial and viral communities from oxygen minimum zone, Eastern Pacific Ocean - ETNP2014_SV_150_PacBio MetaG (Illumina Assembly) | ecosystem: Environmental > Aquatic > Marine > Hypoxic... | reverse complement strand
AAAGCCAGAACCAAAGTATTTTGATGTAGAGTGGGAAGAAAAATAATCTACTTATTTCAAAAGAACAAGTTTTGACATAATTTCTTTAACTCCTAAATGATGCTCAACCCCAAAAGATACCGCAGAAAGGTTTCTCATTTCAAGCTCAGTAAGCTTAATTGCACCCAGCACGATACTAATTCCATTGATATCCCAAAGAAATGGATTAAACGCTCTGCGATAACCTATTGTCCGAAACCCATCTTCAATGCTCGTGAGAGATTCTTCCTCATTTTCGGTTGGAAGGATTATCTTCCGATATGCTGTTCTCAAAAGAATTTTTATAGATTCAACAATGGACTCAGCATCCATCATGGCCATTAAATTCCGCTCTGATACATCAAAGAAAGGCGAAATAAGCATTTTCTTTATTTCAAATGATTCAAGATTCCAGAGTTTTCCTCTTAACACCGCTAAACTGTTAAACGAATCAATGTCCACCGCAACAATATCTCTAATACGTCGATCCTCTTTATGCTTTAAGTTGTAGGCTTGTAGAATTTTATCAAAGTAGGCTTTATCGATAAATATATCGAATATTTGGAGTTTACCAGTTTTCTCGAATATATCTAATGCAGATATGGCATCGCCCCCGAATTCACTATTCTCCAGAAGAGTAATAGTTTGCTTAATATTCTCAGCTGAAAGCGCCTTCACAATCAGATCACGTCTCCCTATGAGTTCCTCTGCGTGCATATCCAGATGTTTTGATATCTCTTCATTCGACTTGTTCTGCGCCCTACCTTTCAGTAGAATCTTCAAATTACTTGCAATATATTTTAAGTAGTATGCAGTAAGAATTTCGTTGTTGGGAGTCACTTTTAGCAGTTTATGGTGTATTTGTGAAAGATGCTTATGAAAACTCATTTCAAATTTGCTGCTTGTAAGTGGTGGTTCAAGTGAAGAAACGACTTCAGCATAGATAGTACCTCTTAGTTTTACCAACACATCATCTAAGTTTTTTGATTCCGCCAAACCTTCGAGTGCAGAAAAATCGAGTAAGTTACCATGAGTGGCGAAGGACTTGACCATACTGAAAGTCTGTTCGGCGAAATGGCGTTCAGTTTTCACTTTATTCACCGAGTACTTTATTTGAAACTTTTTCTAATGTGTCTTGAAATTTTTCATCTATTCTCTTCTGTAGATCCTTAATGCTCTCATTATTCTTCTGTAGAATTTTATTTGCATCCTTTTTGGCATTATTTTGGATTTCATCAAGAGATTTCTTTCGGCTCTTTGTAATATCAATTAGTGATTCTTCCTTTGCTTTTTCTGCAGCTTCTTTTGATACATCAAGCAATTCTTGTTTTTTTTGATCCATTCCTAATTTAATACTGTCAAGCTTCTTCTCCACATCTAAGAGAATATTCACTACTTTCTCTATTTCTGTGCCAGAATTATCAGACAAGAACACTCACATATCCCTGCTTTCAGATGTAATTAAAGTATTACTGGGTCAAGATGAAAGCTGAAGAATAGCTTGAGCAAGATCGCCATCACTCTCTTCCAAAGCTACACTTGCTCTCTCCTTGGATACTCCCGCTTGCTGAGCCACAAGTAGAACGTCTTCATCAGTGAATTTGGCCTTTTCATGCTCAATTTCTTCCACATCGCTTCCCATAACTTGAAAAACTCGCATATCCTTTGCGTTTATTTCTGAAACATTAGCCTCTCGTATTACCAAGTCTTTACTTGAGGTTCGAATAATAACTTCCTTTACGTCAGGTATTTGCTTCATATCCAATCCCATGCGTTCAAGCATGCGTCTATTTTTTCTGCCACCTAATTCCAAATTCTTCTCATCGTTCCTTCTATTCTCGCAGGGAGATGATATCTTCAATCCCTTAAGCATTTACATATTTTCATTTGTCCTGTTTATGGATTCCCTGACCTTGACAGCTACGCCTCTTTCGAAGGCCCTCATCATCTTAGCAGATAAGATCGCTCTACCTACTCCAATAACCTTACCTTTTTCATCTAGGATCGCTACATCAGAAGTAGGTTTCACTCTATCCCCACAACTTACAACATGCTTTGCAAAAACTGATCGCCCATTAGACACAAATCTATCAGGTCCATTCTCTACAACTACACAGTTCTCAAGAAACAATGGATATTTGATTAGAATATCTGCACAATATATTGTAATAGCAACACTGCCATCAGAACGAAGAGAAGCAAGGAGATTATTTTCCACCATAACTGACTTTACACGGCCAGTACGCTTGGAGAAAGAAAACTCAAGTTTATCAAGAGGTAGAACACTAGCTACACCCTTCCCGAAGATATAATTCATAGACATAACAAACTTATCTTTGAAATCCAACTGATGAGCTGTGTTTGAAAGAAGAAAAGATATTAATGTTACACTTTCTAGATGGGGTTAATCTATGACAGAAAGATGTGAAGTCTGTGGCAATATTATCAGGGGGCCAACAGATGCAATTCAGATAGATGGAGGATTATTCAGAGTCTGTTCTCTATGCTCTAAACTAGGGAAACCTGCAAAGATACCACAAAAACTTCCATCTCCACGACATATTATATCTAAATCTGAACCAATTAATAGAATATATGAGGATGATGAAGTAAAGCTTCGGAGAGACTTTAACAAAGTAATCAAATTGATAAGAGAAAAAAAGGGAATTTCTCAAGAAGAAATGGGAAAAAGAATAAATGAGAAGACTTCAGTAATAAAACACCTTGAAACAGGAACGCTAAAGCCGAACGATATTCTCTCAAGAAAGATTGAACGTTTCCTAAAGATACAGCTTTCAATACCTGAAGAAATTGAAGAATGACATCATATTTAGACCCAACAGATACATTTTTACAGGATAGACAAGCTATTTTAGTAACTTATCCAGATCCATTTTGTGTAAATGAAGCCAAAGGATTAGCTGAATCTGCAGAATACATTATTCTAACAACGGTCACCCAGAGATATTTATCAAAGGCAAAATATGGGATCAGTGAAGGTAAAGCTGAGAAACTGAGAGATATATCAGAAGAAGTTGGTGCCAACATTGTGATATTAGACGAGAAACTTCGATCAACTCAGATATACAACTTAGCTAAGCTTACTAGATGCGAAATAATAGATCGTGAAAGATTAATATTGGAAATATTCTCAAAACGAGCAACTACAACAGAGGCAAAGCTTCAGGTAAAACTTGCTGAACTAACTTATGAGAAACCCAGAGCTAAAGAAAAGGTTAGGTTAGCAAGGATAGCAGAGCAACCAGGCTTTTTTGGTTTAGGAAAATATGAAGTAGATGTCTATGATCAACATCTAAAACGAAGAATATCCAAAATAAAAATGAAACTGAAACATACCAGAAAAATGAGAGAATTACATAGAATCCAGAGAAAAAGACTCCAAATGCCGATTATCTCACTTGCAGGTTATACGGGAGTAGGTAAGACAACACTATTCAACAAGCTTACAGGGAATAAGAAAGAGGTCAGTAAAAGTCACTTCACAACTTTGACAACCTCAACAAGATTGGTGAACATAAATGGCTTCAATATACTCTTATCTGACACGGTAGGATTCATAAGAAAACTCCCTAATTATATGATAGAGGCATTCAAATCAACTCTTGAAGATTTAATTTATGCTAACCAACTTCTCCTTATTCTTGATGTATCCCAACCTATTGAAAACATTTCTAAACACTATAATAGTTGTATAGATGTATTGATTGATTTAGGAATATCTCCAGAGAAGGTATTTTTAGTCTTTAACAAATCCGATATTCTAAATGAAGCACACCTAAAATCCAAGTTAACTTTCTCAGGTGTTACTCCTCAAAATTCAGTTTTCATCTCAGCAAAGACAGGTTTGGGAATCGATGTGTTACTAGAAAAAATAAAGAAGAATATATTCGAACCTGCTAGAGCTAACGTTTTGATAAAGAAACATGAGATCGCATTCACTTCATCTTTAATAGACTGGTTGAAAACTCAAGGCAAAGTAAATATAAAAAAACAAAATAATGGTGATTTAATGTTAAATCTCATAACCAAATCTTGGGTTCTTGATAAGCTTTCCAAATCTATTAAAGAAATACGGATGAGAGAAGATGCGTGATAAGATGGCAGTACATGTTCTTAGAATAGGGCATAGACTTGTTAGAGATGATCGAGCCACCACTCACGTCTGCCTAGTTGCACGGGCATTTGGAGTAGAAAAGATCTACATTTTCGATGGAGACCCCAAAGTCAAAAAAACGATAAAAGATGTTAATTTACGATGGGGAGGAAATTTTGAAGTCACTATAGTAGATAATTGGAAACATATATTATCAGAATGGAAGAAAAGGGAAGGCATTATTGTTCACCTCACTATGTACGGTTTGAATCTAGATGAAGATATGGATGAGATTCGTAAAACTACAGGAGATATTCTTCTGGTCGTAGGAGCTAAGAAGGTTCCCAGTGAGTTGTACGAAGAGAGCGATTTCAACATAGCAGTGGGTAATCAACCACACTCTGAAGTTGCTGCATTAGCAGTGTTTCTTGATAGACTTTTTAAAGGCGAAGAATTTAAACGTGAGTTTAACCATGGAAAATACAGGATTGTTTCTAGTAGAAAAAGAAAGCATCTGGAGAAGATAAGATGAAGATAGAATATGAAGACCCATTTGTAAAAATAGCGGGGCTTTTAGGTGGAGAAGAATATATTCGAGTAGCAAGAGCTCTACTCAACAGTGAAAATGCGACAGACGAAGAAATAGCCAGCGCAACGGGCTTAAAGATAAATGCCGTCCGAAGAACTTTATATGATCTCTTTGGAAAATCATTAATAACGGGTGTAAGAGTCAGAGATCTAAAAAGAGGATGGTTTGTATACCGTTGGAGAGCTCAAAGAGATCAGGTTGATGGTTTTATAAATGGTCAAAAGAAGAAGGCGTTAAACCGACTTCAGAAAAGGATTGACTATGAAAAAACCCATGAATTCTACTCGTGTGGAAAACCTGAATGCCGGAAGCTAACCTTTGAGGAAGCAATAGAAGTGTTTTTCAAATGTCCTGAATGCACGCAAACTCTCAAGCTAATAAATAACGACGATATTAAAGAGGCGCTCATATGGAAGATTCAACAAATGATGGAAGAGATTAATAATCCTTAATGAAAGAAAGAAACATCAATCAATATTTCATATAGATAATAAAAAGATTTAAGCGTCTTTTAAGCGCAGTTCCCCTTGAGCAGCGAGGTGGGGAAGCCAGGTTATCCCGGCGGGCTCATAACTTCTGTTTGGAGAGAGAAACCCGCAGAGTGAATTATTAGAATTCACGCGGAAATCGGTGGTTCAAAACGGGTGGAAAAAACCCATGAAAGTCCACCCCTCGCTACTCTTATTCGCCTTTTGTTTTCTGAAGATAGTTTTCATATTGATTTATAGATTCTTCTTGTGAACCTTCTATCGAAGGAGGTCTCAATTGTCTGATCTTCCTAATAGCTTCTTCCGTGTTAAGACCTTGATGTTTAATAATGTAACTAGCCAATATGGTTCCTGTTCGACCACGTCCAGCAGCACAATGGACAGTTACAGGTCTTCCATTTGAAATCTCATTACTGATAAACGAGATAATCTTATCGATTTGGTCTACAGATGGAGCCATATGATCATTGATACATTCATGCATACATCCCAATTCCACCTCTTTTATCCATTCATTAGGTAGAGGATATTCCGTGAGATTGACAATTGATTCTACACCTTGTCTCTTAAGCCAGAAGAGATCGTTTTTTGATTCAGGCCGGCTGCAACCTGCCAATTTTCCTACTATTACCCAACTGAAGTTCCAAGGTTTTCCCACTATTCTGCTAAAAAATCGCCGAAATATTCTTGTTATTTTTCCCAATAGAGTTCACTATTTCCTAAGAATTGTTATTTCTTAAATTTATCTTATGTTCTAATGCTATCTTATTTGAACCAATGTTCAATTAGAGGTAATTGTGCCTTTCGCTGCAAGAGATAACGTTGTTTAGGTTTAGAAAGATGTCGTTGGGCTCTTGGTGGAGGAATATACAAACCAACTTGAATTGTTCTTGGATTTTCCAATTTCACTTTTTCCGCTTTTCTATCTGTTGAATTGCAGGAATCACAATGGAATCCTTGTCTTTGCCCTTTAGAACTCATACGTTTGCCACATATATTACAGTCAGGATTGACAAATCTAATATCTTTAGCAATCTTTTTGATCAGGAGAGACTCCATATTTATTATGGTAGGGTGGTTGCTTGTTCGCCTTCTAACACTGCCAGCGATTTCTACTAGATCTTCTGGGATTAGGGAGAGAACAGCCTTTCTGAATCTTCCAGTTGGTTCATAGGCAGCGCAATCCGTGCATCCTTTTTCATTCTTAACTTTAATGTAAACATGTCCTCCAATCCCTATTCTTGGGGGGTGTGTTACCGTGCATTCAAATTTACCTGATCTATATGCTTTCAAATCACCCAAATCAAGCTTAGATTTAAGATGCACACCTGTACCTTGATTAGTTTTAAATATCATATATCCTCTTACATCTTCATCAATCTTTATCATTCTGTATGCTTGGAGCATCATTTCTGGGGTTTCACCTCTAACACCTAGAAGAACAGGATCTGACCCCCTTGGAGTAATCAGAACTCGCTGTTTTTCTTCATCATAACAATTAAATGTATAAGGATATGTTTTTTGACTCATATTTATAACTGAATTATCATCAACTAAACGCCTAATACCCCAATTCGCTTTAGATCTAAACGCTATAAGCTCAAATGTGGAATCATTATAGAGTAAACTTCCAATCGCAGCCAAGGCACCTATTAATCCTCTTTGCTTCCCCCATCCACGATATCTAATATTATGTCTCTTCATCAGAGATATAGCTTCACGTCTGCTCACTACTTCTGAAAGAGCGGTTTCCGCGAAATTTGATATGTCAATATTTGGTGGATCGATAGTAGACATCACTACACCTGGATTTGCTTGATTTTCTATTTCGGAATATTTTGATACTATTGTACAAGCCTCTTCGTATGCTTTTTCTGGATCTTCAGTACTGAACTTCAAAGAGACAGCGCCGTTCCCTCGAGTTTTCCACGGGATATTTGGATTCAGCCGTACTAAAATGGGATAATCTTCAAATGATATATCTCTTTTTAAGAACTGTTCCACAAGTAAATATGCAATATATGTTGTACACATACCTTTTTTTGAGTCTGTATCATCGATGGCAATCGATACCAAAGTTCGATTATTCATATTAGTTTCAGGATTTGGGGGCTTTCTTTAAGTAAAATCAAGAAGTTAGTTATCGACCACAATCATTGTTAGGGTTGACCTAACTTTCTCTAAGCGCCTAATTTTCCATGTTATTGTTTCCTTTACTTTTTCTAGAGTATCTGCCTCTATTTTCACAACTATATCGTATACACCATAGACTATATAGACCTCCTTTACAAATTCTATATCCCTTAAATCTTTTAGAAGATCATCTTCTGCTCCTAAATCGGCATTAATTAACACAAACGAAAGAGGCAACTTGCTTAATACCCTATTTTTTGATAGATGTGACATCATTATTAAACTTATTCGATTCATATTGATCATAAAAAGTTGAGAATGATGGTAATAGATCGTGTTCATTAAAATATAGAATGTTCTAATGATATCCAAAAAAAATATATCAAGAAAGAAATGAGTATAGACTTCGGTTATGAATATAAATAATTCTTAATACCTTAATTTAGAAGAACTTTAAATCTAGAGATTTATTTAGTTAATGAGTGAAAGTTTTTCCCAGAGAACATGGTGCAACTGTAATCTGGTTTGCATCAATCCTTACAACATTTTTAACTATGCCAATATATCCTTCTATTTCTAACATCTTAATCTTTCTGGCTGTTTCGTTTGCAATCCTAATTTTCATAGCACAGATAACTAATCTTTCACTAACACTCATCCATGTACAACTTAATAGTTTGATACTGCCGATCATTACAGGTTTTTTAACTTCCATCACACTTTTAGGATATTATATTATGGTTGGAACAGTATCTGCAAAGAATCTTAGCATCTGGTTGCTCTTATTGACTTTCACTATCATCTCGGTCAATCTTGTTCAAAGAGAGGTCCAAAGATTATTACGGATGAAAGAGTATTCTACATCACATATTGTCATTCTCGGCCTTACAATATTTAGTGTTGAGATCATTATGGTGACATCATCCAAGTTGATGCATTTATCCATCGTTCTATCCATTGCACCTCTCATCTCCATGTGGATTTACCTGAAAAGAAACCATATAGCCAAAACAAATACAGATTCCAAAGTCAAAAAAATTAGGGAAATTGGTTTTTTTCAGACATGGAATATAATAATATTTGTCTTGATTCTAGCAATCTTATCTAGGTTATGAGGATAACTCGATATCATTCTGAATGTTCTCAGAATCCATAAAATCAAACTATAGTCATGATCTTAAGGTCTAATAATCAATAGCATTTGCTAGATGCGAGCTCAGAACTCAAGATCTTGTTCATCTAAAATCACAAGGGCTAGCATCTTCACCGCTCGCATGTAATGCAATTCCTTAAAGCGTAAATAAGGGATACTGTAAAACAAAGGGATGGAAGCAGCCCAATGGTGAACATAGAGACAACATCTTCACTTGAATCGTTCAGAAGATTCCTGATAGGCAGCACTTGCTTAACATTCATTCCTGAAGTCTATCTAAGAGATACTGAGGTGTTCCCAGAGAAGGAGGGAGAATCAGGTTCAATATACATTGAGGCTGCAGATAAGGTAACATTAAAGAAGATGAGGATGATATCTTTCATAAATGTAAGAGATGTTCTCGGTATAATTTATACATCAAAAAGCGGAAATACAACACTCAAATGGCGTCAAACTCGAGGAATATATGGCAAGGCAACTGGCGAAGCGTCAGCTAATTCACTTGTAAATCTTCTTGAGTCAAGAGTGATTACCAGAGAGTACTCAGAGGAACTTGTACAGAGCATAACAGAAAAGAAAGAAGAGCCACCATATTCTGCAGATGATGAAGAGGAATTAATTGATGAAAACAGTTCAGATTCATCCACTTTCGAAATCCCTGGTTTAGAGGGTACTCTTCAAACAGCTGATGATGTCTAAACACAAATGCATATTCACTAGGCCCAATGAGATATCTATGTTTGGCAATATTTGAATTTCATTTATTTCCTCGAACAAAAATGAAACCAATGTCTAATGATTTATTTGGAGATAAATACAAGACAAATATTCAATTTATGCCTCCTTTGATTGCCATATAATCTTTCTGAAGTTATCTCAACATTTAAATCATGTAGAAAAGCGGCCAGACTTGAAGGAGTGATAACTAATTCAAATGGTGCTAGTTAAAGTTCTCAGGATCAGTAGTATAACCGATCCTGAATCTGGTAAACTAGGAAAACAGATTGAATTGGTTGAAGCAAGGCAAAGAAATTCTTCATCATTCACAGGAACCACGGGAGTAGGCGGAGATGAAACGAGACTAGTTAAGAATATTTTGCATCAATTCAAATCTGTCGGTATATTCCCTCAGGGTAGGGATCTTACTCTTCCAAAACTTACTCTCTTCTTAACCGAGACCGAGTACGATCTATTAGGAGTGCGTTTTGAAGTGAATGATATTTATGATTTAATAATGAAGGATGGTGCGTTTATGCTGAAGAAATCTACTGAAGGCGTTTAAGCATAAGTCAATAGAACCTAATTTCTGATCTCAATTCTTTTCGCTATTTTAAATAATGCGGTCGACGGGATTTGAACCCGTGTTATCAGCTTGGAGGGCTGATGTCCTGGACCAGACTGGACGACGACCGCCAACTAGGTTAGAATCACAGCTAGTCATAAAGTTATTTTTCAAGCAGCTTTTCGTATTCGTAGATAACTCGTGCTATCACAACATTGGCGGTCATTGCCCGATCACTAATAGAAGAGGTTTTAGTGAAGCATCTACTGATATTCTCAGAGAAATGGCCATGAGGAAAACCTCCAACCACTAAAACAGGTCTTTCTTTATTAATTAACTCATCTGCGATGCCTTCAAAGCTGTTAGATAAACCACATCTTGACAAACCAATAACATACGATGCCTTAATGTCATGTAAGAGTTTCTTGAAATCCATATCAAGAATCTCAAGTAGACATTGACCATTTGAAATAATCTTATTCTCTTTAAAGAGCTGCTCCATTAACCCTTCAAACCTAAAGTAAGATTTTGGAAGTCTGACAGACTTACCAAGAAAGATCACTTTATCATCAAATGTGTGTACACATACATTTAGCCGATTTTCCAAGAATAAAGGGGTAGATGTAACCTCTGAGAGAGCAAAGTGAATAAGATCTGGGCGACCTCTCTTTTTATGATCTTTTATCTTTAGCATTTCGAAATGATGATAACTCCTGTCTAGAAGTAGCTCTCCTGGTTTTTTCCCTCTAGATTTAGACTGCTTAATGATTGAAGGACACCTCCATAGTGGTTTAGGAATTATCTCTAGTGCAGCCTCTACAATTATCAGTGTAAGCAATCCATATACATCACAAGACTAAGCTTTTTATCTATCACGGTTTTATCAAACACTAATTGAGAATTACCCGTCTTAACGCGAAGTCATTAGCTAGATCTCGAGTTGAGATTCTGTTAGCAAAATCTCTGGAAACAGCCAAGGAAAATATAGACTTGGCGCAAAGACAGGCGGGATTAGCTAGACGAATATGCCTAAAATATAATCTAAGATTTACGTATTGTGATAAACAGCTCTTCTGCAGAAAGTGTAAAAGATTCATTGTACCTGGTGTTACATCACGTGTAAGGTTGGGTTACAGTCCCAAGGCAGTTAAGATAACTTGTTTAGAATGCGGGCATACGTATAGAAAGTTGCTTAAAACCTAGAATCCAAAAAAGCAAATAATAGATTTCAGAGAATAAGCCTAAATAGATGCCATCGTTGGGTTAAAGGATACTGGATGATACAGATATGCCTACCGTACACGATGTCCCCCCAGATGTATTAATCAAACGGCTAAGCGAACATTTACGTAAAGTACCACAAATAACTCCTCCTTCGTGGACTTTATTCGTAAAAACTGGAGCCCATGCAGAAAGACCTCCTCAAGATAAAGATTGGTGGTATACAAGATGTGCATCAATTTTAAGAAAGGTGTATATCAAAGGACCCATAGGATTGACAGATCTAAGGTCCAACTATGGTGGTGGTACTCGTATTGGTTCTGCTGCAGTACATCATAAAGCAGCCGGAGGTTCAGCTGTAAGAAAAGCTTTGATACAGCTCGAAGCAGCCGAGCTAGTATCCAAAAAACAGGGACAAGGTAGAGTTGTATCCAGTATAGGTCGAAGCCTACTTGATCGCATTAGTACTGAAGTCTTTAAAGAGATGGTTAAGGCCAATCCCTCGTTAGAGAGATATACCAGATAAGGTGAGTAATAATGTCTGAAGAGGAAAAAACTGAACGGCCAGCACGCGAAGGGGAAGAGAATCAGCGCACTATGCGTGAAGGAATGCTTAGAATGCTTTTGACTTCTGAGGCACGTGAAAGATTAACTAATATTAGAATGGTAAAACCAGATGTTTCTAAGATTATAGAAGATAATATAATTAGGCTAGTATCTGCTGGGAGGGTGAACCCCCCAATAACTGATGAATATATTAAACAGTTGCTTTTGTCGATTCAAAAACCGAAGAGAGAATTCAAGATTAAGCGTGTATAGATAATGGGTAGAAATAAGACTTCAGGCATAAAGAAACGTCTTTACAAGAATGTACGGAGGAGCTTTTCTGTTCCCACCTGGGTTATTGTGAGGACAAATCGGAAGGTTAGAAGATCAGTTAAGCAGAGGTCTTGGAGAAGAACTAAATTGAAGGTAAGGTAGATACTTGAATGTCAGAAGAGAAGGTTGAGGAGCTAATTCGAACATACGTAATTCCTCTAGGTCGAGTGATGATCTCTCCAAGACATAAGAGAGCAAATAGAGCAATTACATTGATTAAAGAGTTTGCAGCTAAACATATGAAGAGTAGTGAGATTCATATATCACCAGATTTGAATTTGATATTGTGGAAAAAAGGGATAAGAAATCCTCCTAGGCGAGTAACTGTGAAGATGGAAAGAGATGAAACCGGATTAGTAATAGTCTCACCAGCAACTGAAGAAAAGACTGAAAAAAAGGAATAATCTCAGATAATTCTTTTAACCAGTATTTTGGATAAGGAATTGTATCTATTTATTCAATCTGAACAAGTGTAGATAACTTGGCATCTATCCCACAATCCATATCTGAATCTATTTGATTGTTGTGAAGTATCTTTTCAAGTGGATCGTAGTTATCAAATTTCGTGCTTTTGAAACCGGAAGTAAGAAGTACAGCCGTCATGGCGTCTCCACCATTTGTATTAAATCCTTGATAAACTTCAAGTGATCCTTTGCCAAGCATTGTATTAAGCCTGCTTGTAGATGTCTCGACTTCATTTGCGGTAATTCTCTTATCACCCATTAGATGAAGTATTGCACTATTTGCCTCATCTGGTTCCACAACACTATAAACAGATTCTACCGCCCTAACTGTTGCTTCTTCTGCTTTATTGATTGAAGAAGATGTACCAATACTCAATATGGAGTAACCACGATTAGTTATGGTGTCCAAAAGTCTGTTCATCCCTACATTCAGTTCTCCAGATGATTCAACAATTCTTGAGAGTGCAGTTGATATTCTCTTGTTAATAATTGAGTAGAATTCAGGGATAGGCATCTGTGGCTTATCTGAGGATATCATATCGTTATCAGCTATTATGACAGCATCAGAGTTCTCCTTAACTTTCTTAAGTGCAATTCCAGTGTAGAAATGCTTACTTTTCTCGAAACCAAATGGAGTGATAATTACACTTATAGTGGGGATCCCTTCTTCTTTCGCGACCTTCGAAACCAGAGGAGTCAATCCTGAACCTGTGCAGCCACCCAAACCAGACACCAAAAAAACCAGTCGTGCATCACCAAGAATTTCTCTTATTTCTCTCATATACCCATGTGCCACACCCCTTACATAGCTAGGTGTTCTATTCCCTGTAAAACCAATATCCATAAAGATCTTTTTACTTTTTGAAGAATAATCTAGATCTTTCTTTTCACAGCTCACATATACGTGATTATCAATGCCCAAGTTGGTTCTTTCCAGATGGGCGAGTATGCGGCATCCTGCTGTTCCAAAGCCGATGGCCAAAATCTTATCAGCATTTGGCGGTGGCAGATATTGCATTATATCCTCTGAACAGTTACTATTCAAGATGTAATTATTATTACCACAAGATTCATTTTTAATATGATTGGAACAGAAAAAGTATACTTCATGTTAATAAAAAATTGACAAAAATGCTGGTGAAGAGTATCTTAAGTAGATTTACCGACCAGGCAGGCATAGGTAGCATTAACCACTTTGATATCTAATACACTGCCGATAGGAATTTGTTTCTTCATTATTATTGGTTTATAAGCAAAATTTCGTCCCACAACCGCCCCTCGCACTTCTTCATCAATTAGAACTTTACCGCACCACCCTATCCATCGACTATTATTCTGAAGTGCAATATCCCTAGCAATTATATGCAGCTTCTTACTTCTAATTTTCATAATTTGTGGATCCAATTGCATCATCTTTTCAGATTGTGTCCCAGGTCTAGACCCATACTTTGATATATTTACAATATCGGGTTTCACTTCTCTAATTAAATTGATTGTCTTCTGAAAATCTACTTCTGTTTCTGTTGGATAACCGACAATTATATCTGTTGATAATGTTGAAAGAGGAAACTCGTGTCTAAATCTCTTGGCTAAATTAATGAAATTTTCGATTGAATAAAATCTTTGCATCGCCTTCAGTACTCGGTTACTTCCACATTGAACAGGCATATGGAGAAACTTGAATATCTTTTCATTTCCCATAATAGATATCAGTTTATCAATCATCTTTTGAACATGCTCTGGGTTCATCATACCAAATCTAATCTTGAAATCACCTTTTATGCTGAGGATAGAATTTACCAGAGAATATAGGTCGGTTCCAATATCTTTTCCATAACAACCGTTATCTTGCGAAGTCAACCATATCTCTTTGCATCCATCTTTAAGAGCATCTTTCACTTCACTCTTTATTGATATTGGGTTGTAGCTTGTTAATTCTCCTTTTGCTATCTTTACTTGACAAAAAGTACAATCACCAAGACAACCTGAAGATATCTCGACAATTCCTATAATTTTGTTACGCCTTATCCTTGGAAGAAGAAGCTTTGGTAGAGTAGATCCTTCAAGATGAATGCATCGTTCACCTTTTATTGTAGTTTCAACGGTTTCAACTGTCCTAATAAGATCTTCAGGCCCTAGAAGACTTGCTTTCGGATTTAAATTCTCTATCAAATTTCTCTCAGTTTTTGGCATGCAACCAGCTACAACCAATGGAATATTCAAGGAGGATAAGATCTTAATTCTATGCATCATTCTATGCGATGTAGCACTTTTCACAGTACATGTAACAATTATGTTTATATCAGATTTTCTAGGTTCACCTACAGGTCTAAGAGAATTCTCATCAAGCAGACCAGCTATCATCTCTCCATCTGCTATACTTGCACTACACCCGAATGTCTCCAAATAATATTTCTGGTCATTCATACGTATTGACTATCAACCCCCTCCCACAGGAGGCATGATTGCAGCTACATCACCATCCATAAGTATTTTTGATGTTAGACTATCATTGCTTATAGCCTCACCATTCAGTAAGAAAATTAACCCTTTTCTTAAAGTTCCATCTTCTGAGCAAACAACTCTTTTGAAATCTTCACCATGCATATTACATAACATAGACAACAATCTTTTTGTTGATGTTTCTTCAAAAAAATCTAAAACATCATCTTTATGACCAACTATATCCCGAATCATCGCAAAGTATTTTACAATAACTTTCATTGCACAATATTTCTCCATATCTTGATCATTAAGAATCAGCTAAATCCATAATAATCTGTTATTAAAACTATTACCATTATCAGAAAAAATGCACTAATAAAATTGATAATATAATGAGTTTCCAGAATGTTCTAGTCGTTCACTATGTTTTGATGTGTTCTCCGTGTTCTAATCTGATTCAGAAAATCGAGTTCTGTCCAGATAATTTGTGCCTTGCAGTCTAAAGTGTAAATATTGATTGATATATAATTATGTTATGGATTATGTTCTATTAATAGTGGAAACAGATTATAAGCAGACCATTAGATGCTTCTGCGGAGATTTCAATGAATAGAGTTATTGTCAGGAAAAGTATTGTAGGAATAACCTTAGCTTTACTGTTGTTGAATCTCTCAATTTCAAGCTATTCCCAAGATAGTTCTCAAGGAAGCTATAGATTGAATCATTCTGTTACGGTAACGGAACATGGTTTTCTTGCGGTAGAAGAAATAGTGGATTTTGTTAATACTGAACCTTCTGTCGTGACGTTACAACAGTTTGATATTACATATGCGACTATTTCTATTGATTCAATTTCATCAATAACCACTCAAGGGCCAATAGATTTTAGCGTTAAGAAGAGTAGCATCGATAATGACACTATAATCACAATTATCCCAATTGGAGATTATAGAGTTGATAGTGGGGATAATATTACAATAGGTCTTCAATTCTTTGTATCAGATCAAGTAAATGTCACTAGCGCTACTAATTATTCGGCGAATTTACCGCTTGTTCCATCTATGAACAGAGTTATAGACGAAGTTAAGATCAATGTATACCTGCCTACTGGAAGTGGAATAAGCAGCATGCCTACCGGATTCTTTTTAGTGGATGACGTTTTTGTGAAGATTGTAGGCTCTTTTGAAAACATCAGAAGTAATGATGCGAATACCCAAGTTATAGAGTATAGTCTAGATACATATAATAATTTTGGAATATTAGAATTTCCAAGTGTGGATAGGACTTTTATCCCGTCACCTGATGGATCTGTTGTAGTACGGGATGAGATACGCGTAGTGAATAGAGGTGAGTTGAAGGCCAATAATATTAGGCTTCTTCGACTTGATAATGATGGGATCAATATCGATGTTGTTCCTATAGGAAACCCTCCTCTGATCAACAGGTTTTCAGTAACTCTTGTGGATGAAGTGTTTGATCTTCAAAGCATCTATCGTACATCTTTAAGCCAAGGTGAAGAGATTCTATTTGTGATAGAGTATCCTATTTCATTGGGGTATTCTGAATCGGTGGATGGAGCAATGTCTTTTGATTTGCCTGTAAAACCACCTATTGAAGGGATTGTTGAACGTTTTACAATTAAAATGGAGCCCATGTCCGGTGTATCCATTTCAGGAGGAGAATCCCGCATTATTTTAGGTGCTACATCATACACTAAAGAAATGTATCATTTCAGTATAGGTCCACAAATAGCATGGGCGACGGATACTATTTTACCAGTCGCTACTTTACTGTTTATAATCAGCATTGTTACTATTATCGCTACTAAAGTTCAGTTTCGAAGATCTGCCGATGTCAAGAAGGAGATTCCTAGAATTGAAGAGCTTATAATCCTATTCGAGGAAAAAACTGTAGCCATCGAAAACATCATTCAATCTTACAGAAACAAAAAGAGAGGCAGTATATCGAGAGGAAATTTTGCTGAAACAAAAAGATATTTTGAGTCCTTGAAAGGAAAAAGTGCAGGTAAAACGGGTGAAATCCGCTCAAAAATAACTATTCAAGAACCACATATAAAAAATAACTTGGAAGAACTTTCAAATTCCGACAAAGATTATAACAGAGCAGTGTTGGACATTATCAAACTCTATGAGCAATATCATACAGGAAAGATTCGGGAAGATACGTTTGTAAAACTAAGAAGAATGCATCAAAAAAGGTTTGATAAGGCCAAAGATAGATTATTGGGAAAAGTTGAGAATATTCATAGTGGATTAGAAAGGTAGATCAATTCATCAAAGAACAAATCTGTTAAATACAATCAAATGAGAGGGGAAATGACTGAAAAATTTGGACAAAGGGTTCAAGAAGATTTCGACAGTACTCATAAGCGTTTACTCTAAACAAGGTTTAGTAGATTTTGTTTCACAATTACAACAGTATAATGTTAAGATTATTGCAACAGGTGGTACAAGGAAAGCAATAGAAGAGATAGGTATATCAGTTAAAAAACTTGAAGAAGTGGCAAAGTTTCCGGAGATGTTAGATGGAAGAGTGAAAACTCTTCAACCGGAAATATTCGCAGGCTTACTTGCAAAACGAGGAGAAGAACATATGCAGCAACTCAATCGATTTAACATAGAGGCCATTGACATGGTGGTTTGTAACTTCTATCCGTTTGAGGAGGTTATTTCCAAGAATAACGCTAGTTTTGAAGAGGTAATCGAGAATATTGACATAGGTGGGCCTTCAATGGTCAGGGCAGCTGCCAAGAATCATGAATCGGTGGCAGTAATTACCAATCCGGGACAATATAGTTTCGTATTAGATGCTATGTCACAAAATAAAGGAAAACTGTCAACAGAGACTCGATTCCGACTTGCCGAAACAGCATTTGGCATGGTTTCAGCTTACGATATAGCTATATACAATGGTATTCAAAGATTTAGTAAGAAACCAGGATATTCTGATAAGTTTTTCATCTCATCAACCAAATTTGAAGACACCAAGTACGGTGAAAACCCGGATCAGAAAGCTGCTGTCTACACAATAGATGAATACACCGGTATGCTTGATTGGGAACAGATATATGGAGACAATAGATCCTTCAATAATCATCTGGATATAGGACATGCGTTTGAAATTCTTGAGGGATTTGATGATATTACAGCTGTTGTAACGGTAAAGCATGGAAACATTAGTGGATTTGCATTTGCACCCACTTCTGCAGAAGCGTACACGTTAGCTCATGCCTGTGATCCGCAAGCTGATTATGGAGGCATAACTGTCTTAAATAAACCTGTGAATAGTGCTAGTGCCCAACTCATTGGTAGGAACTCAAGTAGAGATGATGATTCAGTCTACACTGAGATTGTTGTCGCTCCAGATTATGATGAGGATGCTTTGGAAATCCTGAAGGCAAAACAGAAGAAAAAGATGAGATTGATTAAAGCAAATAAAGCTTCAAATTACCCGTTTGACCTGAAGTTTATTCAAAGTACTTTAATGATTCAGACGCCAGTGAACTATTACCAAAAGCTGGGTGAAGAGAGTCTTTCCTATCCAACTAAAACCAAACCCGATGCGGATACAATAGCAAAACTCCTAGCTGCATGGGAAGTTGTTAGAAAAATTCAGTCCAATGGTATACTGATAGCAGATGGACGGTGTAAAGATGGTCACTTAACACATTTCTGGTCATTAGGAGTTGGTAGTTTCAGAAAGAGAAATGGTGCCACAAAGATAGCGTTAGATAATGCAGGTGAACGAGCCAAGGGTGCAATTGCAGCCTCCGATGGGTTCTTCCCTTTCCCAGATAGTATTGATCTTCTGGCAGAAGCAGGTATTAAGGCAGTTATCCAACCACGGGGATCTATCAGGGACGAACTTGTAATCAATGCAGCTGATGATCATAAATTGGCAATAGCTTACAGTGGCTCAAGGGCATTCAAACATTAGAATAATTTAGGATTAACTCCTTAGTTTAAGTAATTAGGAGTGTAAATGATTTGGTATCGATCAAGAAAATAATCTCAATTTACTGTGTTCTAACTGGAATAGCAATATTTGTTTTTTGGGCGATTCTCCTAATATCTAATCAAGTACCAGAATTAACATTGAGAAATACATATTTTCATTTAATCGCAGAATTTTTAACGTCTATATTATTGATCATTTCCGGAATTGGATTATGGTTTAATAATTGGGTGAAAAAACTTGTTCCAATTTCTCTTGGAATGTTACTTTATGCGAACATAAATGTGATGGGTCAATATATTGACCAAGAGAATTACTTAATGGTGGCCACAATCATAATGACTATAATCATAACTGTTATTGCAATAGGAATTGTAGTTAGACGTAAATAATGCTATTGAGGAAATCTTCACTGCCAGAAGAAGAAAAGAATTTTATGATGATGTGGTTAATTACTAATTATAAAGGGTAGCATTTTTATCTGTCTTTCTTCTTTTTTTCTTGTACTCTCATAGTGTATCGGAGAGCCTTTTCCTGATGGTTGAAGGATCTAAAATGTTTTTAAGCAAAAGAAAATAATATTTTATAGGGAAAATCTAATGGCCGTCACTGTCATTCTAGAAGTTAAGGCGAAACAAGGTACTGGAAACAATCTTCTCTCATTCTTCAGACAGATCTTACCTGACACCCGTAGCTATGACGGGTTTATCAGTTTAGAACTCATCCAGAATCAGGATGATCCCGACGTGTTGATTGCTTATGAATGTTGGGAAAC
>Ga0187827_10003690_pt1 | contig 19540 bp, 18 predicted proteins | sample ETNtaG_39_FD_167969 | JGI IMG/M metagenome (GOLD analysis project Ga0187827, IMG submission 167969) | Marine microbial and viral communities from oxygen minimum zone, Eastern Pacific Ocean - ETNP2014_SV_150_PacBio MetaG (Illumina Assembly) | ecosystem: Environmental > Aquatic > Marine > Hypoxic... | reverse complement strand
GTGGTTGGAGCCACATGTTCGAAATGCCGCGACAGCCCTGACTGCGTTAGTTCAGTTAGAGCCCATTACCACAATCTCGATGAAGAAGGTCAGACAGGTGCTCGCACAATGGTCTTTCCCCGGACGTTTACAGCGGGTCCGTGGTGCGGTCGATCAACTGTTCGATGTTGCACATAATCCCGCAGCCATCCGCACCCTTGCTCAATTTCTTGAGAAATTACCGCCTTCGAATAAGACGCACGCGGTGTTTGCACTGTTCGGGGATAAAGATCTCAATCAAATTATCAAGGTTCTTGATTCGTTGATCGACCATTGGTATGTCGGCGGGTTGTCTGGTGATCGGGCCATAGCGCCAGGAGTATTGGCCGCTGCGATTGGACAGATCGCCCGTGGTGGCATTTCCGCTCATGCTGATCCTGTGATGGCGTACCGGGCCGCAATCAAAGACGCGCGTCCAGGCGAACGGGTTGTCGTTTTCGGTTCGTTCCAGGTGGTGGGTGCTATATTGCCACTGGTCAACGGGGAAACGCGGTGACCGTGCGGCGCGGGCGGCGGGTCGCCGTGCTGACAACCTAACGCGGGCCTGGAGTCTAGAACCGATGGACAATATCCCTGTGGCCGCTGATGCCGTGTTCGATCTGATTCTCCTCGCCATTATCGGGATATCGCTAGGCCTGGGTCTGTTTCGCGGGCTGGTGCGCGAGTTGCTTTCTGTTTTGGCCTGGATATTGGCCGTGTGGTTGGCTTATCTCTATGCCAGCCCCTTGGCAGAGCGGTTGCTCGAGTGGTTGGATTCTGTACGGCTAAGTTATCTGGTGTCGTTCCTGTTAGTCTTTCTCGGCACATTAGTGGGGTTGTCCATCGTCGGACGGCTGGTGTATCACTTGTTTAGAATCAGCGGACTAACCGCCATGGATCGGTTTTTTGGCGCTATTTTTGGTTTAGCAAGGGCGCTGATCTTGATCTTAGTGTTGGTTGCTGTCTTGGGCTATGTGGGGGCAACCAAAGCGCCGTGGTATCGCGATTCCCAGATTGCACGGTACCTTGAGCCTTTGATAAAACCGGCCCAGAATATGGTGGTAGAGCGTGTGTTCGGTGGAAGTTTAAAAGTTGACTCGGTGCTGCTAAAGGAGGACCAATAGGGCTATGTGTGGATTGGTCGGCATGATTGGGCCGAGACAGGTTAACCAATCGATCTACGAAGCATTGACGGTGATTCAGCACCGTGGTCAGGATGCAGCGGGCATCATGACCTGCCAAGGCACGCGCGTTCATCTGCGCAAGGATCTCGGATTGGTGCGGGATGTTTTTCATCATCGGCACATGGCCCAGCTTTTAGGTCATTACGGCATTGGTCATGTGCGCTATCCGACCGCCGGCTCTGATGACAGGGCAGAGGCACAACCATTTTATGTTAACTCACCGTTTGGATTGGCTCTCGGTCACAACGGAAATCTCACCAATGCCGATACTTTGCGAGACGAGTTGTTTCGTGAGGATCTGCGTCAGTTGAACACAGGGTCAGATTCAGAAATCCTTCTCAATGTGTTGGCGCATGAATTGCGGAATACAGTCGATTCGGACACGCTAAAATTGAGACCAGAGGATGTGTTTGCGGCAGTGCGAAAGGTGTTTAAACGTTGTCGCGGTGCGTATTCCGTAGTGGTGTTAATCGTGGGTTACGGCCTGTTGGCTTTTCGTGATCCCAACGGAATTCGACCGCTAGTCATCGGGCAGAAGAGCCCAGGCTCGCCTAAGGCTTCGGTGATGTTGGCGTCGGAAAGTGTTGCGTTGGATGTGTTGGGTTATCAGGTGATTGGTGATGTCGACCCAGGGGAAGCGGTGTTTGTTGATTTATAAGGAAGCATTCATCGCCAGACCTGTGTGTCCGGAGCGCAGTGTTCTCCGTGCATTTTTGAATACGTTTACCTGGCTCGCCCTGACTCGATGATGGACGGCATTGCGGTCTATAAAAGCCGCCTACGTATGGGTGAAAAATTAGGACATCGTATCGCACAGGAGTGGCCTGACCATGACATTGACGTAGTGATCCCTGTGCCGGACACCAGTCGCACGGCCGCGCTGCAAATGGCTAACGTCCTTGATCTTAAATACCGAGAAGGGTTTATCAAGAATCGCTACATCGGGCGAACCTTTATTATGCCGGGGCAGGTGCAACGGGAGCGATCGATTCGTCGCAAACTGAATGCGATTGAGCTTGAATTTCGCGACAAGAATGTTTTGTTGGTAGATGACTCGATTGTTCGAGGCACGACGTCACGGGAAATTATTCAAATGGCGCGACATGCGGGTGCGCGGCGGGTGTATTTTGCCTCGGCGGCCCCGCCGGTACGTTACCCAAACGTTTATGGTATTGACATGCCGGCGGCCGAGGAGTTGCTGGCTCGGGAGCGCAGCGTGGAGCAGGTTGCGAAAGAGATTGGTGCAGACCGACTTTTTTATCAAACCTTAGATGATCTGGTTGAGGCAGTTCGATTTGGTAATCCGGCCATTACTCGGTTCGACACATCGTGTTTCGATGGCACTTATGTGACCGGTGACATAAACGACGATTACCTTGCAACGGTAGAGGCGCGGCGTCGCGATGACGTTAAACAAGCAAAAGAATCAAATAGTCTTGATTCCACAGAGGTGGCCGCCTTTGTCTGAAATATTCGCTGAACGGCTATCCGAGTCTGGTTTAGGCGTCGTGATGCAGTCGCAAGGTGTGATCCTCTTTTGATTGGAGGAGGGACAGGACCCGTCCCTCAAAGTGCAAGTCTAGTTGTTCTGGTGCAACGCACATATAACTGGGCCCTGCAGTCCAGTCGCCCAAAACGATGCGCCAGGCCGTTCGGTTCTCCAACGTGATGGTATGGATTCCAGGGCGATGGGTGTGACCGTGAATCAACAGTGAGCATCGGCTATTGAGAAGGGCCTTCTCGACTGCGGTCTGGTTCACATCCATGATGTCGGCTGATTGGTAACGTTTACCCGATTCACTTAGTGATCTTCCGGCTTGCGCGATGGAGTGGCGTTGCGAGAAACTTTTATTGAGAAAGGATTCGCGCCACAAAGGATCGTCTACTGTGGCACGATGCTGCTGATGGCTGATGTCATCTGTGCACAGTTTGTCACCATGTTGCAGAAGTATCCGGTAACCTGAGATGTCCTCTTCGGCGGGCTCCGGCAAGAGATGACAACCGGTGTTCTTGCAGAAATCCTGTCCCAACAGGAAGTCCCGATTGCCGGTCATGAGGGTGATTTCGGTGCCGGAATCATGCAGTCTCTTGAGCGCCGTGCACACACCGGTAAGACCCAGGGGCTCGGCACTGTCATCACCAATCCAGTATTCGAAAAGATCCCCTAAGATATAGAGTTGGCGGACGCCCTGGAGACGTCGCGTAAAAGCCTCAAAGCGCTCAAGCCCGGAGGGCTCTTCGGCTGTTAGGTGCAGATCCGAGATCAGAACAACGGGTCCAGTGATATCCATTGTGTGAAAAACAGTGTTGTTGACCAACGCACCGAGTCGTTTTGCCCATGGTTGAGCCCGATCGTACGAGTGAACTATACCGTACTCCCAACCTGTCTCTTGCATTGGTCTAAAAGCGAAAACCCATGTAGACAGAGGATATGGACGATACGTTGACTGGCAGTGTTTCGATATAAACGCCGAGTACTCAATGATGTGCAGAATAAAATTATTTTGCAGATTTAAAAAACGCTGTATATACTTGATTCATCGTAGTAGTTTGTATCGACATAGTGCTATTTCCTTATTAAGGGTTCAGGGGGGGTGCGTTGAAGCTAACCGGTGCAGAGATTGTGTTGGCCTGTTTGAAAGATGAGGGTGTCGAGTTTCTTTTTGGCTACCCCGGTGGGGCGGCGCTCCATATCTATGATGCGGTTTATCAGCAGGAGCAAGTACGGCATATTCTCGTTCGGCACGAGCAAGGTGCAACTCACGCAGCTGACGGTTTTGCCCGCGCCACCGGTAAGCCTGGAGTGGTGCTTGTCACTTCCGGTCCAGGTGTGACCAACACGGTGACAGGTATTGCGACGGCCTATATGGATTCGATACCCATGGTGGTGCTCACCGCCCAGGTGGCAACACATCTGATAGGGGATGATGCTTTTCAGGAAGTGGATACCGTTGGTATCACTCGCCCGTGTGTCAAACACAATTTCCTCGTCAAAGATGTTAACGACCTGGCAATGACAATAAAGAAGGCGTTTTACATCGCCACCACGGGACGTCCCGGTCCGGTGGTGATCGATATCCCTAAAGATGTGACAGCCGCCCAGGCCGAATATCTGTATCCGAAGTCGATTGAAATACGTTCTTACGCGCCGGTTGACAAGGGGCACACCAAACAGATTTCTCGGGCAGTCGATTTATTGCTGCAGGCGGAGCGGCCTATCATTTACACCGGTGGTGGCGTTATCCAGGGCGGTGCCGCATTGGAATTGGCCGAGCTAGTGCGTGAACTCCAGTACCCATGCACTAACACGCTGATGGGTCTTGGCGCTTTTCCCGCCAGTGATCCGCTGTTCATTGGTATGTTGGGTATGCACGGTACTTACGAGGCTAACATGGCCATGTACGAGTGTGACGTCATGCTCGCGGTGGGTGTCCGGTTTGATGATCGAGTGACGGGTGACCTTAAGTTATTTTCTCCTCGGTCTCGCATTATTCACGTTGATGTTGATCCGTCGTCTATCGGCAAGAATGTCAGTGTCGAGGTGCCGATCGTAGGCGAGGCGGCGCCGGTGCTGCGCGAAATGATCGCCTTGGTTCGCCAACGGAAAGACAAGCTGGTGTCGGGTGTAATCGATGCCTGGTGGAATACCATCAATGCGTGGCGCGGGATAAATTGTCTTAGTTATGACGTGAGTGATGAACTCATTAAGCCGCAGTATGTTGTTCAGAAGTTATTTGAGATAACAAAGGGAGAGGCATTTGTCGCATCCGATGTTGGCCAACACCAGATGTGGGCTGCGCAATACTACGGGTTTGATCAACCGCGCCGATGGGTCAATTCGGGCGGCTTGGGTACGATGGGATTTGGGTTGCCAGCCGCCATGGGTATTCAGTTGGCGTATCCGAAAATGCCGGTCGCCTGTATTACCGGTGAAGCGAGTATCATGATGTGTATTCAGGAGCTGTCGACGTGCAAGCAGTATGATTTGCCCATTAAGGTGATTGCCTTAAATAATCGGTACATGGGCATGGTCCGTCAATGGCAGGAATTCTTCTACGAGTCCCGTTATTCCCATTCATACATGGATGCATTGCCGGATTTTGTTCGGTTGGCTGAAAGCTTTGGGCATGTAGGTATGCGCATCGATAAACCTGGAGATGTTGAGGGGGCCTTGAAAGAGGCATTTGATTCAGACGATCGCCTTGTATTTATGGATTTCATCACGGATCAGACGGAGAACGTTTATCCCATGATTGCCGGTGGCGCAGGGCACAACGAAATGCATTTGAAACCGTCTCGGCATGGGGAAGTACATAAAGAGCGTGAGTTGGCTTAATCAATGCGTAGGGTGATTTCGATCCTGCTCGAAAATGAAGCAGGCGCGTTAAGTCGGGTGGCCGGACTATTCTCGGCTCGTGGATATAACATCGAGTCATTGACGGTAGCCCCGACTGACGACGCAAGTTTGTCTCATATGACTATCGTGACGTACGGATCGGATCGTGTCATTGAACAGATCACGAAACAGCTGAACAAGTTAATTGATGTGGTGCGGTTGATCGATCTGACCGATGGTGCATATGTCGAAAGAGAAATGTTGCTGGCGAAGATCACACTGGCAAAACTCCCATTGAGTGACCTTAAAGTGCTGGTAGAGTTATTCAATGGTTGTATCATCGATATCTGTCAATCGTATTGTACGGTTGAAATAACGGGCACCGGGCATCGCCTCGATGCGTTTGTCGAAGCATGTGGCCGAACGCAGATCATTGAGTTAGTCCGGTCAGGAGTGTCGGGTATTAGCCGTAGCGCCTGACAAAGTGGTGAGTTATAGCGCCAAACACAGTTTGGTTTTTAGTTAATCAGACGTATTTTTTCAGGGAAACATCACATGAAAGTGTATTACGATAGCGACGCAGACCTCTCTGTCATTCAGGAAAAACGGGTGGCGGTCCTCGGTTATGGCTCTCAGGGGCACGCTCACGCGAATAACTTGCGCGATAGTGGTATTGAGGTTGTGGTCGGGCTTCGCGAAGACTCAGGATCTCGATCCAAGGCACAAAAAGCGGGCCTAGAGGTAGCGACGGTTTCCGATGCCGTCAGCAATGCCGATATTGTCATGGTGTTGTTGCCTGACGAGCTGCAGGCGGACATTTACAACACAGAAGTCAAGCCGGTCATGAAGTCGGGCGCATTACTCACATTTGCTCATGGATTCAATATTCATTTCGGTTTTATTAAACCTGAAAGCGATATCGATGTGGCAATGATCGCGCCGAAAGGGCCGGGCCATCTGGTACGTTCAACCTATGTTGAGGGGGGTGGGGTGCCTTGTCTGATTGCTGTTGAGCAGAATGCAACGGGCGCGGCACGAAATATTTCACTTGCCTACGCCGCCTGTATCGGTGGTGGCAGGGCCGGGGTCATCGAAACGACATTCAAAGAAGAAACCGAAACGGATTTGTTCGGAGAGCAAACAGTACTTTGTGGTGGCATTACGGCGCTTATCCAATCGGGTTTCGAAACCTTGGTTGAGGCCGGCTATGCGCCCGAGATGGCCTATTTCGAGTGTTTACACGAAACCAAGTTGATTGTTGACCTGATTTATGAAGGTGGTATTGCGAATATGCGCTATTCGGTTTCGAATACCGCTGAGTATGGTGATCTGACGCGCGGTCCGAGGATCGTCAATGACCAGACTAAGGCGGAGATGAAGCGAATTCTTGGAGAGATTCAGTCAGGCACTTTTGCTAACGAATGGATGGATGAGAACCGGGCTAATACGCCGAAGTTCGACGTTCTGAGGGATCAAGCCAGAACTCACCAGATAGAGGAAGTCGGAGCTAAATTGCGAGCAATGATGCCCTGGATCCAACAGGGAAAACTGGTGGACAAGGACGTTAACTAGGCGGCCTATGGCCTCAGGTTGATGCAGGTCGTCGCGTTATGATTATTGCGCGCGAGGGGTGGTCGATTGTCGGCTTAGTAACGGCGGTCACCGCCGTGATCCACTGGTTTGCAGGTGTAGCCTGGGCTTGGCCATTGTGGTTGATGTTGTTTTTTGTTGTCCAGTTTTTTCGGGACCCAACTCGGGAAATCTCGAGGGCCGCGGGTGCGATCGTTTCGCCCGCGCATGGCAAGGTGGTCGCCGTCGAGCGAGCGAGAGACCCCTATCTTGAACGGGACGCCCTCAAGTTGTCGATATTCATGAACGTTTTCTCGGTGCATTCAAACCGTATTCCGATCGCCGGAGAGATTCGAGGACAGTGGTATCACGCCGGCCGGTTTTTCAACGCTGCCCTGGACAAGGCCTCTAGAGAAAATGAACGCAACGCGCTGTGGATCCAAACACCGACCGGCGATGATATCGTTGTCGTACAGATTGCTGGCCTGATCGCTAGGCGCATTTCATGTGATATCAACCACGGAGACCTGGTGACTACCGGTCAAAGATATGGGTTCATTAAATTCGGCTCACGAGTTGATGTTTATTTGCCGCTAGAGGCGGACATTGCGACTCGTTTAGGGCAGTGGGTTCTCTCCGGAACTGATACGATTGCGTATCTTCAAGAACGGTAGACAAAGTGACCAAAAAAATCAGTAACGTGAATTTCGCTGATCGTTCCCGGCGCGGAATTTATGTCTTGCCAAATCTGTTAACGACGGCGGGGTTGTTTGCTGCTTTCTACGGCATTATTCAATCTCTGGTGGGTCATTTTGAGGTCGCTGCGATCGCAATTTTGGTCTCCATGGTGCTCGATGGACTCGACGGTCGGGTTGCGCGCATGACCAATACGGTCAGTGATTTTGGCAAGGAATACGATAGCCTGGTTGATGTGGTTGCCTTTGGGTTGACTCCTGCTCTGTTGCTTTACCAATGGGGATTGAAAGACCTCGGTAAGGTGGGGTGGCTGATCGCCTTCTTTTATGTCGCGGCAACGGCGCTTCGCCTAGCGCGTTTTAACGCGCAAAGCAGCAAGAGTGAACGATACTTCGAAGGCCTGCCGTGCCCGATGGCGGCCGCCGTATTGGCGAGTGGCGTCTGGACTCTGGCCTCATATCAAATCAAAGGAGAGGTCTTAACGGTCGCGGCAATGATCCTTATGTTGCTGCTGGGGTTGGCAATGGTTAGCACGCTCCCGTATCGTAGCTTTAAGGATCTTGATCTGAGGAACCGAGTTCCTTTTGTGGCAGTGTTGGTGCTGGTCGGTGGATTTATTCTCGTTTCATTTGATCCGCCCATCGTACTCAGTGTGTTGTCACTGACCTTTTTCGTGTCTGGACCGATCGCTTGGTTGTTTCTTCGAAGGTCGCATGCAAGTACTAATGATGCTGAGGTGTCGGACTCTGTAGCGGAGGATGACTCGTCTTAATCCGAGGCGGGGTGGCTGGTTTTGACAAGATCCAGGGGCCGGTTATACTGAATCGATGGACAGATCAAACACTACACGGTTGATCTTGAAGGGCAAGAATGTCCTATCATATGCGGGTGTGATAACTGGTTTGGCCTCGCTCCGCCTGCTCCTGCGCTGCTGCAGCGCATAATCTTCCCCAACAAAACAATACTTTACAACCCTGGACTCTCCAGTCCCGGCGTGTCGTTTACGATGGACACCGCGGTCCGTGACAGCCGTCCCAGAGTCCTGCAGGGTCGATTCCATACTCTAAGTACTCGTGGTCTATGGAGGCCAACATGCAAGAATCGTTAATTATTTTCGATACCACCCTCAGAGATGGCGAACAAAGCCCTGGCGCATCCATGACGGCCGAGGAGAAGATGCATATCGCCCGCCAACTCGAACGCATGCGAGTCGACGTGATAGAGGCAGGGTTCCCTGCGGCCAGTCCAGGTGACCTGGCTGCGGTAAAGGCGATTGCGACAGAACTCAAAACGACTACAATTTGTGCGCTTGCCAGAGCTAACCAACAGGATGTGGCGTTGGCAGCGGAGGCGGTTAAGCCGGCAGCGTCGCCACGAATTCACACTTTTATTGCGACTTCGCCGTTACATATGCGTGAGAAGTTACGCATGCAACCCCAAGACGTATTGGAGCGGGCGGTGGCTGCTGTTAAGCAGGCTAGAAATGAAACAGATGACGTCGAGTTCTCTCCCGAAGATGCCGGGCGTTCAGAGCCGGACTTTTTGTGTCGTATCATCGAGGCTGTGATTGATGCCGGCGCAACGACGATCAATATTCCCGATACTGTTGGCTACACATTACCTCATGAGTTTGGTCAACTCATCGAGTATCTGATGGCTAATGTGAACAATGCGGATAAGGCCATCTTTTCTGTGCATTGTCATAACGATCTGGGCCTAGCGGTGGCCAATTCATTGGCCGGTGTGTCGGTGGGTGCTCGACAGGTTGAATGCACTATTAATGGGTTGGGCGAACGTGCGGGTAATGCTTCGTTGGAAGAAGTTGTGATGGCGGTGCGTACTAGGCAGGACATGTTTAACTGCGACACACGCATTGAAACGCAACACATCGTTCCGGTAAGCCGCTTGGTTTCCAGCATCACCGGTTTTCCGGTACAGCCGAACAAGGCCATTGTGGGTGCCAATGCGTTTGCGCATGAATCGGGAATTCACCAGGACGGGGTGTTAAAGAGCCGCGAAACCTATGAGATCATGCGGGCTGAGGACGTAGGCTGGGCAGAGAATCGAATGGTGCTTGGAAAGCATTCGGGACGCCGGGCTATTCGAGAGCGATTGTTGGCGCTCGGCATTGATTTGCAAACCGAGGAAGAACTCAACGATGTTTTTAAGAAGTTTAAGGAGCTGGCGGATAAGAAGCACGAAATTTTCGATGAAGACTTGCAGGCGTTAATTACCCGTCAGGAGGACGTCATCTCATCGAGTGCTATCAGGTTAGTGGCGATGGATACTCGCTCAACCACCGAGGGCGTACCCACCGCGACCATTACCCTTGAAGTGGGAGGGGAACCCCGCGGCGCCACCTGTGAAGGCGACGGGGTAGTAGACGCCTGTTTTAAGGCGGTCGAAGTCATCGTTGCTTCATCGAGTGAATTGTTACTGTATTCGGTCAAGAATGTGACCGCTGGGACTGATTCACAAGGTGAGGTCAGTGTGAGGTTGCAGCAAAATGACCGAATCGGCAACGGCGTAGGATCCGATACCGACATTGTCATCGCTTCTGTGAAGGCTTATGTCAACGCGCTGAATAAACTGAAGACGCAAGGGGATCGGTTGAATCAGAAACGTGGTAGCGGCGTCTAGGCGACCTCATGTGGGCTCTAACGGAATGAACCCGGCGCGGCGGACACACTATCTCAAAGCCCTTGGGATTACCCGATGGCAGAATCGTCCCTCAGTTCTCGAAGTGGATAAAAAGGGGGCGACGCACCCAAAAGACGCATCAGCTATAGAGTCCAGTCCAATACTGGGTGGCTCCAGCACATTCGATCAGTTGGCCTTAGAGGCAGCGGCGTGCACTCGGTGCGCTCTCCACAAGACTCGTAACCGTGTCGTTTTTGGGTCGGGTGATGTCAAGGCGAACTGGTTGTTTGTGGGGGAAGCGCCGGGGCGGGAAGAGGATCGCTTGGGAGAGGCCTTCGTCGGCCGCGCGGGCCAACTGTTGAATTCGATCCTATTCGCATTGGGGCTCGATCGTGAAGACGCGTACATCGCTAATGTATTGAAATGTCGCCCGCCCGACAATCGTGATCCCAGGGGGGAAGAAGTCATCGCCTGTGAGGCATTTCTTCATCGACAGGTGGAATGGGTGCAACCCTTGATGATCATGGCATTGGGTCGATTCGCGGCGCAGTCCTTACTGAAGACAACGGAGTCCATTGGCCAGCTGCGCGGTCGAATGCATCACTACGAGCCCTTTCGGATTCCGCTGATCGTTACCTATCACCCAGCTTATTTACTGCGTTCTCCACTTGCCAAGCGAAAAGTCTGGTCAGATCTGCTTTTGGCACGACGCAGCCTTATCCGTTAACTCGCAATGGTCAATTGGTTTGATTCAGTACTAGGAGTTGCCCTGCATGAAGCAGAAGAAGATGTAATCTCAACGATTTTGCCGGCACGTTATTACGAGGTAGTGGTCGACGTGGGCCCGGGTCGAATGAGTGCGTTTAGTGGCATTCAAAGTGAACGTCGCGTCGGCCTTGCCCCCCCATCAACTGCTAGCGCGCCGGCGGGAGTCACAGCCCGGCTGGAACAGCTCCCGCTGATGGCGCGAACGGTCGATCTCGTATTGTTGCGCCATTCTTTGGATTTCGCGGTCGATCCGCGTCATGCGCTACGGGAGGTTGTGCAGAGCATGGCACCTGAAGGCCTCGTGGTGATCTGCGGATTCAATCGCCTCGGGTTGTGGGGGGCGGCGAAGATGATTAGTCGAACCCAACAGGTGCCGTGGAACGGCCGTTACCTATCGCTTGGTCGTTTGCATGATTGGTTGTCACTGTTACAACTGAAGGTGGTCGGGGGGCGCACGTGTTTCTACAGACCTCCGCTGCAGTCGTCTGGATGGTTGGAAGGTCTCGATTTCATGGAAGCCATGGGGGATCGATGGTGGCCTCTATTGGGGGGTGCGTATGTGGTGGTGGCGCGCAAACGCAGCGCCTCGGCCCGTTTAGTACCGGTGCAAGAGCAGTTCCGCCGTAGGGCCAATGGCCGGAAATTTGCGATCGTTGGTGGTACCCACCAACAGTCAGGTGGCGTGGTTAAACCCGTTCGGCAACAATGGACTAAGAGGTGATGAGTGTGGAGTATGTGGAGTCGTTGATTGAAATCTATGCCGACGGAGCGTGTCGAGGGAATCCAGGGCCGGGTGGTTGGGGGGTCGTCGTGTTGAGCGCCCAGGGGGATCAGGAAATGATGGGTGCAACGGGTAATACTACGAACAACCGAATGGAGTTATGTGGGGTGCTGGAAGGACTGCGGGCATTGTCCCAACCGGCGCGTGTGCGTGTTTACACTGATTCGACCTATGTGTGCAAAGGAATGACAGAGTGGATCGCCGGATGGAAACGGCGCAATTGGCGGACTGCGGGTGGCCGGGCGGTGAAGAATCAGGACTTGTGGTTGGCCCTGGATGAAGCACAGAGTCACCACGAGGTGGAATGGCAATGGGTTCGCGGTCATGCCGGGAACGTGGGCAATGAGCGGGCCGACGGCCTGGCGAACTTGGCCATCGATCGTTGGGTGGCTAACTGTGCTACGGATTCGGAGTGCGGCTCATGAGGCAAGTGGTGCTTGATACAGAGACCACAGGGCTTGACTGGCGAAGAGGTCATCGAGTCATAGAAATAGGCTGTATTGAGGTGGTCAATCGACGCGTCACGGGGGAGCAGTTTCAGGCACACGTTAATCCGCATCGAGAGGTGGATCCAGAAGCCTATGCTGTTCACGGGTTGTCTGATGAGTTTCTCAGGGACCAGCCAGATTTCAGTGAGATTGCACAGGCGTGGCTCGCTTTTATACAGGGGGCGGAACTGGTAATCCACAATGCAGAATTTGATGTAGGTTTTCTCAATGCGGAGATTAAATTATTAGCCGATCCATCGAAATTGCTTCAGGACATGTGCGAAATTCATGACACCCTGGATTTGGCTCGACGACTCCATCCGGGGCAGCGCAACAGCCTGGATGCACTAAGCCGTCGGTATGGCGTCGATGGGCGAGATCGCACTCATCATGGCGCTTTGCTAGATGCGCAGATTCTTGCCGATGTGTATCTTGCGATGACCGGTGGGCAAACAATGTTGCATTTTGAAGGGTCGACCTTGGCTCGGTCGGAAACGGCACCAACCGGACTCAACAGCGGTGAGCAAACCCATTCGATGGCGCGCTCCCCGTTGGTTGTGCCGGCCAACGAAAATGAACTGATCGCGCACCGTGATTGGCTGAGGCGGCTCGGGGTTGACACGCTAGAGGGCGAATCATAGTTCAAACGGTGAACTGCCCTGGACTGAAACGCAAAGTTTGAGGAAATAGTTATGGCAGATGAACGGGTCATTGCGGTTAAACCACATATCGCGGCCACAACGCATATGGATGACAAAACATACCAGGCGATGTATGCGGAGTCGATCAGCTCACCTGAAACGTTTTGGGGAAAGCAAGCTGAAAAATACGTGACCTGGTTCAAGGGTTGGGAACGCGTCAGCCACGTCGATTTTGGTTCGGGCGATATCCGCTGGTTTGAAGGGGCAAAATTGAACGCCTCCTATAATTGTCTCGATCGACACTTAGAGTCCAAGGGTGATGACACGGCGATCATTTGGGAAGGGGATGAGCCCGGTGATGAACGTCTGATTAGTTACCGCGAGTTACATGGTGAAGTGTCGCGGTTCGGGAATCTGCTGAAATCACGCGGAGTCAATAAAGGCGATCGCGTTGCAATTTATATGCCGATGATTCCCGAGGCGGCAGTCGCCATGTTGGGATGCGCTCGTATCGGCGCTATTCACTCTGTTGTTTTTGGAGGATTCTCGCCTGATTCTCTTCGCGACCGTATTCTGGATTCAGACTGCCGTGTGATTGTGACGGCGGATGAGGGGCCACGGGGTGGACGAAATGTGCCGCTGAAAGCGAACGTTGAGACTGCGCTCGAAGGGTGTCCAAATGTTCACACGACTATTGTCGTTCGCCGCACAGGCAATAGGGTGCCGGGCAATGTGTCCCGTGATGTCTGGTATCAAGAGGCCATGGAAGCGATGAATGGCGACTGTCCAGCGGAAGAGATGGATGCGGAGGATCCACTGTTTATTCTGTATACCTCGGGCTCGACCGGAAAGCCTAAGGGGGTGATGCACACCACTGGCGGTTATCAGTTGTATGCGGCGATGACCCATCGCCTCGTCTTCGATTATCAGGACAATGAGATTTTCTGGTGTACCGCCGATGTGGGTTGGATAACAGGGCATTCCTATATCGTTTACGGGCCGTTGGCCAACGGAGCGACTACATTGATGTTTGAAGGGGTGCCTACATACCCCGATTCCAGTCGTTTTTGGCGAATCGTGGATCGTCATCAAGTTAATATTTTCTACACTGCTCCCACCGCTATTCGGGCCCTGATGGGGCTCGGGAATGACTGGGTTAGGCAGGCATCGAGGTCCAGTCTGCGACTTTTAGGTACCGTAGGAGAACCGATCAATCCGGAAGCTTGGGAATGGTACTACCGGATTGTCGGTGACGAGCGTTGTCCAATCGTTGACACGTGGTGGCAAACGGAGACAGGGGGCATCATGATCACGCCCTTGCCAGGTGCCACGGCACTTAAACCCGGTTCAGCGACTCGCCCATTTTTCGGTATTCAGCCGGCGTTGATTGATAATGATGGCCAGGAGATTGAGGGCGCCGGTGCGGGTAATCTGGTTATTACGCGATCCTGGCCCGGACAGATGCGAACCGTGTACGGGGACCACGAGCGATTCAAAGAGACCTATTTCTCAGCACATCCGGGTTATTACACGACTGGCGATGGCGCCCGCCGCGATGAGCAGGGCTATTATTGGATAACTGGTCGAGTCGATGATGTGATCAATGTGTCCGGTCACCGAATGGGTACAGCAGAGATCGAAAGTGCGCTCGTGCTCCATCGGGATGTCGCCGAGGCAGCCGTGGTGGGCTATCCACATGATATTAAGGGGCAGGGAATTTATGCGTATGTGACCTTGAACGTGGGCACTTCCCCTTCAGATGCGCTACGCGAGGCGTTGGTGCAGCTGGTGCGCAAAGAGATTGGCGCATTTGCGCGACCGGATGTTATCCAGTGGGCGCCAGGGTTGCCAAAAACCCGGTCGGGTAAAATCATGCGGCGTATCCTCCGAAAGATTGCACAGAATGAACTGGATGAGTTGGGCGATACCTCGACACTGGCGGAGCCTGGAGTGGTTGACGAGCTGTTAGCTAATCGGATGGGATGATTGATTCGGTGACTTAACTCAAGTGGCCGGATAGTTGCTCCCCACGCAGGACATCCGATAGAATCCGCCCCCCACCATAACGACTCCTTGCTGCACTGCATGAACAGGCAGCTAAATCCACGGGGAGAGTGCGATGCGACATTACGAGATTATTTTTCTCGTTCATCCAGATCAGAGTGAAAACGTTGGCGCGATGGTCGAGCGCTACCGGAAACTTGTTGAAGACACGAAGGGTACCGTCCATCGAGTTGAGGACTGGGGCCGGCGTCAGTTGGCCTATCCGATCGAAAAAATTCACAAGGCACATTATGTCTTGATGAATATTGAGTGTGACCAGCCGAGTATCGATGAGTTGAAGAGCATGTTTAAGTTTAGCGATGCCGTTATCCGCAACATTGTGATTCGCACATCAAAGGCGATTATTGATCCGTCACCACTAGCGCGCAGCGGAGAGGAAGCCCGGGAGAATGAACTTCGGGAGGCCCGTGAGTCAGAGGCGGCTCGCGAAGCCGCTGAGCGCGTTGACGATACGGTACCAGGGGAGACGTCCGAGGTGGCTGGCCATGAAGTCTCTGAGCGTGTGGATGAAGCAGTATCAGAGGAGACGTCCGCGGCGGCTGCCAGCGATGTGACCATCGTTGAATCACCGGTTGCATCTAACGCGGTTGAGGTAACCGAGAGCGAGGTGGAAAAACCGGGATTGTCAGGCCCTGATGGAAGCGCTGAAATGGCAACTGAGTCAGGTGACTCGGTTTCTTCTGATACGGACCTCGACACAGTGAGCGAGTCGGATGACATCAGCAGAGGAGAGAGCTAATGGCACAAAGACCTACTAGAAAGCGGAAATTCTGTCGATTCACCGCGCTGGGTATTAAGGAAATCGATTACAAGGATTTGGATACGCTCAAGGGTTATATCAGCGAAACGGGACGTATCGTCCCTAGTCGCAATACCGGGACAAAACCTCGTTACCAGCGCCAATTATCGACAGCGATTAAGCGCGCCCGTTTTCTGGCGCTGTTGCCCTACACGGATCAGCATTAGGGGGATCTGGGTAATGGACGTCATATTGTTGGAGAAGATCAGCAACCTGGGTGAACTGGGTGATCTTGTCAGTGTCAAGCCGGGTTACGCACGCAATTTTCTCGTGCCGCAGGGTAAAGCGGTGTGGGCCAGTGCAGAAGCCAAAACGCGGGTTGATGAACGTCGGCGCGAACTTGCGCAATTGGACACAGAGCGACGGGAGGTCGCACAGGCCAAATCAGACTTGTTGCCGGCAGCGCTCACTTTGCAGCGTAAAGCGGGCGAGGAGGGTCGGTTATTCGGATCAGTGGCGGCGCTCGACGTGATCGACAGTCTCGCGGAAATGGGTATCACGATCCAACGCTCAGAGGTCAGTATGCCTAATGGGCCGATCAAGGACATTGGTGAACATACCGTCGAGATTATTCTGCATCCTGAGGTGCGCAAAGCCCTGGACGTCAAAGTCGAGTTAGAGGACGCGTAGCTCAACGGTTCTTCGGGATAGCGCTCTTCGGTAAACCTACCGCAGACTGAACATGGGTCGGTCTCATGGCCTCTAACCGACACCGATCTCTATCCACCGGGGTCAGCGGAAACACCTAACACCCCCGGCGAAGTCATGTGTTGATGGTTTGAGTCTCATTCTTGGACACTCTGGGTGGATAGTCGGCGAAAGGGTGTGGGTTTCGATAGGATTCCACTGAGATCGATTGGAGTACGGACGCGTTGGAACGCCTACTTGGTATCCTCAAGGGTTGTCCACGTTAAGGACCCCTGTGGAAGTCGCGGGGATTGGCGTGTATTAGCCTATGATTTGTGCAGAGCTGCTCGTAGAATCAGATGGCAGTGTCCGTTTAACTTAACCTGAGGTCTCAAGGCCGTGGCCGAGGTCCAATTACGTCAAACAGTACGTAGCGAGCCGCGCCTCCCACCCCAGGCGCTTGAAGCAGAGCAGTCTGTGCTGGGCGGTCTGTTGCTTGAATCGTCGCGTTGGGATGACGTCGCAGAGCGATTGTCGCCAGAGGATTTTTATACTCGAAGTCATCGAGAGATCTTTAAGGCGATCAGCGCGTTGCAAGGGCAAAACGATGCAGTAGATGTGGTGACAACGGCAGAGTGGCTCGAACGAAACAGTCAGTTAGTTTCGGCCGGGGGGCTCGAATACCTGGGGGAGTTGGCCAATAATACACCCGGCACGGCCAATCTCATGGCCTATGTTGCCATTGTCCGCGAACGCGCCATCCTCCGGCGGTTAATTACTGCCACCAGTGAAATTGCCGAGAAGGCCTATAACCCGGGCGGTGAGGCGGTTGAGGAGATTCTCGATTACGCAGAACGGCAGGTGTTTCGCATTGCCGAAACCGACCGCTGGGACAGGACCGGGTTCGCGCCGATCCAGGGACTTTTGACCGAGGCGATCGATCGCATAGAAGAACTGTACCAATCGGGAAGTTCAGTCACGGGCGTGCCGACCGGATTTTCTGATCTTGATGATCTAACCTCGGGCTTGCAGCCAGCCGACTTGGTGGTGATCGCAGGTCGACCCTCGATGGGCAAAACCAGCCTGGCAATGAATATCGTTGAAAACGCTGTTTTGGCCAATAAATTGCCGGTCGCGGTATTCAGTATGGAAATGCCGGGCCAGCAGTTGGCGATGAGAATGCTGGCATCACTGGGGAGGATCAATGCGCACAAAGTTCGCACCGGCCGACTCGATGCTGATGACTGGCCGAGGCTCACATCCGCAGTTGGGTTGTTGGATGATGCGCCGCTATTTATCGATGATTCTCCCGCATTGTCACCACTCGAGTTGCGCGCCCGCGCACGCCGCCTTGCCCGAGAGCATGGTGGATTAGGAATGATTGTGGTCGATTACCTGCAATTAATGCAGTCATCTGAGGACAGCGAGAACCGGGCCAATGAAGTATCCGCGATTACGCGGTCGCTTAAGTTCCTTGCCAAGGAGCTCAGTGTGCCCGTCGTGGTGCTTTCACAGTTGAATCGAAGCCTTGAGAGTCGCCCCAACAAGCGACCCGTTATGTCGGATCTTCGCGAGTCGGGGGCTATCGAGCAGGACGCTGACGTCATTCTTTTTATTTATCGTGACGAGGTTTATAACCCAGACAGTCAAGATCAGGGAACCGCGGAAATTATTGTGTCTAAGCAACGTAACGGTCCGACGGGTACTGTGCGTTTAACCTTTCTTGGGGAATACACTCGATTTGAAAGTTTCGTTCGCGAATTCGATGATAGAGGGTTTTAGTACTGTCTATTCGCGTCGCTTGAATAACCAGCGGATCGTGGCGAGACTGTTGTGATGGTGGGTAAATCCCCTGGTAAAGTGAAATACATCTGTGACCATTGCGGCAGCATCGCTAGTAAGTGGGTGGGGCAATGCGCACAGTGTGGCGAGTGGAATTCATTCACGGAGGTAATCGCACAAGATCGTCGATCGTTGAGAGACTCAAAACCGAGCCCCGCCAAGCGCATAAAGTCTTCGATGCTGGGAGACGTATCGCTCGATACAGTAGCTCGTAGTGCGAGTGGTTTGTTTGAGTTGGATCGGGTGTTGGGCGGTGGGCTAGTTCCGGGAAGCGCCATTCTGCTCGGCGGTGATCCGGGGATTGGTAAGTCGACGCTGGCTCTGCAATGCATTGGTCATTTGCAGCATACGCAACAGGTGTTATACGTCAGCGGAGAGGAATCACTGCAACAAATTGGGATGCGCGCGGAGCGTTTAGGTATTGATGGGGCTGATATCCACGTACTAGGAGAGAACGAAGTCCAGTTAATTACGCAACATGCGTCTGATATTGGTGCGCAGTTTCTGGTGGCGGATTCGATTCAGACCCTGTTTCACGCTGAAGTTCCCTCGGGGCCGGGCAGTGTTGCACAAGTCCGGGAGTGTGCGTCAACGTTGGTCGCATTTGCGAAGCAAAGCGGTTGTACGGTGCTCTTAATCGGACACGTGACGAAAGAAGGTGGCATCGCCGGGCCAAAGGTTTTAGAGCATTTGGTCGATACGGTGTTGTATTTTGAAGGCGATCATTCCAGTCGATTTCGACTTATTCGAGCATTTAAGAATCGATATGGAACGGTCAACGAAATTGGTGTGTTCGCCATGACGGAAGATGGTTTGCGTGAGGTGTCGAACCCATCGTCCATGTTTTTGTCACAGGGCCGTGAGGCCGCCCCGGGGAGTGTTGTATTTGCGCTTCAAGAGGCGACGCGGCCACTGTTAGTGGAAGTCCAGGCACTGGTGGATAGCAGTCCCTTGGCCCACCCTCGAAGAGTTTGTGTCGGGTTTGATCCGCAGCGCCTGGGTATGCTGTTGGCCGTACTCCATCGGCACTTAGAGGTGCCAGTGGTAGAGCGAGACGTTTTTGTCAATGTCGCAGGAGGTATTCGTC
>Ga0187827_10003685_pt1 | contig 19558 bp, 13 predicted proteins | sample ETNtaG_39_FD_167969 | JGI IMG/M metagenome (GOLD analysis project Ga0187827, IMG submission 167969) | Marine microbial and viral communities from oxygen minimum zone, Eastern Pacific Ocean - ETNP2014_SV_150_PacBio MetaG (Illumina Assembly) | ecosystem: Environmental > Aquatic > Marine > Hypoxic... | reverse complement strand
CCTCAACAAATGCCTCATCATGTTCAGCTTCTGGTGACTGGTCTGGTTCAAAAGGAACAAGTGGCAGTGAAAGTACAAATAACTTAACTTCAAACAGTTCTTATACACTAAATTGTAGTGGAGAAGGTGGTTCTGGCTCATGTAATACGAGTGTAAGTGTTGGAGCAGCATGTGGCAACGGTTCCATTGATTCGGGTGAACAATGTGACGGAAGCAATTTAAATAATCACTCCTGCCAATCTCGAGGATTTGACGAAGGTACCTTAAGTTGTACTTCCTCTTGTACTTTTAATACATCAGCTTGCAGATCACCGGGCCCTACATGCAATGACGGAATCCGAAACCAAGGTGAAACTGGCGTGGATTGTGGTGGACCATGTCCGGCTTGTCTAACCTGTCATGACGGAATCCGAAACCAAGGCGAAACTGGTGTAGATTGTGGTGGACCATGTCCGGCTTGTCCAACCTGTCATGACGGAATCCGAAACCAAGGCGAAACTGGCGTGGATTGTGGTGGACCATGTTCGGCTTGTGGAGGTGGTGGAGGTGTTCCACCACCACCTCCACCTCCACCTCCACCTCCACCTCCACCTCCACCTCCACCAGGTTCAGTTAGTGCCAGTTGTTCAGTTACCGTTTCGGACGCTCCATCATGTGAGGACGGAATAGATAATGACAGCGACGGACTTACTGACGGTGATGATCCAGATTGTAGTTCCTCCCCAGGCCCAGGTAGTTCCTCCCCAGGCCCAGGTAGTTCCTCCCCAGGCCCAGGTGGTGGTGAGACGGGCCCGAATCCAGACTTACTTATTTCTACCGGTCCTACCGCAAATTCCTCGAACCTGTCAGAGGGTGATGTTGTGACATTTAATGCCACTGTGAGGAACGATGGTGCTGGCGGTACTGACTCTGGTTTCTCTGTTGAATTTAAAGTTGACGGAAGTTCTCTCTCAACTGAATATAGTGGAGTGCTTGGAGCTGGAAACTCAAATAGCGTTACCTCATCAGGATGGTCGGCAACAGAAGGAATTCGTAGAATACAGGTTTGTGCCGACTCTACAGGTTTAATTCCTGAAACAAACGAATCTAACAACTGTACTGAGACTGATATTTCTGTCCAACCTCCTCCACTAAGTCAATGTGAGGACGATTTAGATAATGACGGAGACGGCTGGACAAGCTCTGAAGATCCGGGTTGTTGGAATGGAGGAGTCTATGATCCTAATGACGACAATGAAGCGGACGGTTTAACTTCATTCCAGTGTTCTGACGGAGAAGATAATGACGAAGATGGAGATATTGATGGTAATGATTCAGATTGTGTTAGCTCGACAGACGACAGTGAGTCAAGTCCAGAGTGGAGAGAGTTCTAAATTAAACCTTCTCTTTACAAAAAGCTTGATTTTAAGCCCTATTCTTGATAGACTCCTTCCTGCGTATGTTTAATACAGGGACAAAAACTAATAATAAATTAATCGAGGCAATGTTTGGTGCTGGTGTTCATTATGGGTATTCAAAATCCAGAAGGCACCCTTCTACAAGCCCTTTTATTTTTGGTGCCAAGAATAAGGTTGAAATTTTTGACTTAGAAAAAACAAGCAAGGCTTTAGAGGATTCCTTTAATTTCGTCCTATCTTTAGGAGAGAAAAATAAGCAAATTCTTTTTGTTAGTGGCAAAAAGGAAGCTGGTAGTATTTTAAGAGAGACTGCTAAAAATTTAGGTGTATCTTATGTTGCTGGAAGATGGATTGGCGGAACGCTTACAAATTTTTCTGAAATTAGAAAAAGAATTCAGAAATTCTTAGATCTTCAGGAGAAAAAAGAAAAAGGAGAACTTTCAAAATACACAAAAAAAGAGAGACTTCTTATTGATAGGGATATAATGGATTTAGAATCGAAATTTGGCGGTCTTATGGATATGCAAGAATTACCAAGTGCTTTGTTTGTCATAGATTCTGAACAAGAAAAAATCGCTGTAACCGAAGCCCAGAAAATGGGCATTCCAGTCATCTCAATTTCAAGTTCTGACTGTAATATTAAAGGGATTGATTATCCGATTCCTGGTAATGACTCATCTCTTTCAAGTATAAAGTTTTTTGTTTCTAAGATAGCAGACGCATACAAAGAGGGGCAAAAAAAGTCTAAATTAAGTTAAAATTAAATAATAATCTTGAAAAAATGATTACCACGGATCAAGTTAAAGAATTACGCGGAAAAACTGGTGTTTCCATAATGCAGTGTAAAAAAGCTTTAGAAGAAGCGGATGGAGACATGGAAAAAGCAGAAATTCTTTTGAGAAAAAAAAGTAAGGAAGTGGCGGCTAAAAAGGCATCAAGAGATTTGGGAGCCGGAGTTGTAGCTTCATATATTCATGGCAACGGTTCAATTGGGTCGTTGGTGGAGCTTTTATGTGAGACTGATTTTGTGGCTAAAAATGAGGATTTTAAAGTGCTTGCGAAAGATATTGCTATGCAGGTAGCAGCTACTGAAGCCGAATTCTTAAGTAAAGAAGATATTGGTGAAAAAGATAAAATTAAGGTGAGGGAAATTCTCATGGAGGAAGTTAAGGATAAGCCGTCGGAAATGCGTGACAAAATTTTAGAAGGAAAACTTGATTCGTATTTTAAAGAAAGGGTTCTTCTAGAACAAGCCTTTATTAAAGATCCAAATGTTAAAATTTCTGACCTAATCCAATCCGCCGTCCAAAAATTTGGTGAAAGAACTGAAATAGGCAGATTTACTAAATTTACTATTTAAGTATTTTAAAATGATATTTCTCTACATACTCTTAGCCATTTCCATAGTAGGAGTTTTTTCCGTACCTCTTCTTCGAATAATGAAACCAAACTCAAATATTGAAGGTGACAGAGAGTTTTCCAAAGATGATTTGCATAGAAATTTAAATAATGTTAAAAATCTAACTTTGGAGAAAGCTAGGAATATAGGCCAAGACTTGGGAAAGAATTTTAAGGCGGTCTATGACGAAGGTGTTTCCAAAATTAAAAGCACTAAAGTTTCAGGATTAGTGCAAGGCAGGGGGGTTCTAAAACAAAAAGAGATGGCATCTAAATTTTTGAAAGATGTTAAGGAGCATAAGGACAGAATTAGAGAGGAACTCACGAATGGAACGAATATTGAAGAGGAAGTTCCTACAGAAGTTCCAAAGATAGGAAGTGGAATAGAAGAAGACAAAGTAGAATAAGCCACCTTAGCTCAGTTGGCTAGAGCGACCGCCTTGTAAGCGGTAGGTCCTCGGTTCGAATCCGAGAGGTGGCTCATAAGGTAAAAAAATACCCCTGTTGGGGTATTTTTTGCTATAATTTCCCAATATGGCCAAAGAAAAACAGAATAAAGGACACTATCATCCGTTAAGTGTGGTTGGAAGAGATATTTTGAAGATATTCTCTAAATTAGGTTTTGAAGTTGCCACGGGCCCAGAAGCAGAATCTGGATACTATAATTTTGATGCGCTCAATATGCCTAAAAACCATCCAGCGAGGAATATGTGGGATACTTTTTGGCTGGAACCTAAAAATGCAGATATACTCCTTCGAACCCATACTTCTCCCGTCCAAGTTAGGTATATGGAGAAAAACAAAGCACCTTTGGCTATTATTGCCCCCGGCAAGACATTCAGGTATGAAGCAACTGATGCAACACATGAGGCACAATTTCACCAACTTGAGGGGTTAATGGTTGGAGAAAATATAACGCTTTCAAATTTCAAGGCTATAATTGAAGAGTTTTTTGAAGAGTTTTTTGAAGAAAAAAAAGAAGTTCGACTTCGGCCTAGCTACTTTCCTTTTGTTGAACCGGGTGTAGAAGTCGATATGAGAGATATTGGAGACAAGAAATGGCTAGAGATTATGGGAGCTGGGATGGTTCACCCAAGAGTTTTGTTGAATGTAGGAATTGATCCGAGAAAATATCAAGGATTTGCTTTTGGTATGGGCATAGACAGATTAGCAATGCTTAAGTACGGGGTTGATGACATTAGATTGTTCTATTCTGGAGATTTAAGATTAACTAATCAGTTTTAATGAAAGTTTCTTACGACTGGCTACAAGATTATTTCGAAGACAAGTTACCAGAACCAAAAGAGTTGGCTGGGACCTTAAGTTTAAAGGCTCTCGAGGTTGAGGGTATTGAAGGAAATATTTTAGATATTGATGTTTTACCGAACAGAGCACATGATGCCCTAAGTTATCTTGGCTTGGCTAAAGAAATTGCAGTAGTTTTTGACACAGCCTTAAGGTTTCCTGAAATAAAATATGAAAGAGCAGGTGAGAAATCAAGTGATTATATAACTTTAAATGTTGAAGACCCGAATCTTGTACCTCGGGCTATGAAAAGAGTTGTGTTTGATGTTGAAGTAAAAGAATCTCCGGATTGGCTAAAAGAACGGCTCGGTTCAATAGGCCAGAAATCTATAAACAATATTGTTGATATAACTAACTTTGTGATGTGGGAGACTGGCCAGCCAGTTCATGCTTTTGATTTGGATAAAATTAACAATGGAGAAATTATTATTAGGGGAGCGAAAGAAGGAGAGAAAATTACCACTCTCGATAATCAAGAGTTTGTATTAGAAAAAGGAATGCTTGTTATTGCCGACCCAGTTAAGCCATTAGATATCGCTGGAACTAAGGGGGGAATTAATTCTGGAATAGACGAAAATACTAAGAAAGTGGCTCTTTCAGTCTGTAATTTTGATGGTACCTGGATAAGGAACACCTCTTCATCCCTGGGCCTCACAACAGACGCATCGATTAGATTTAGTGCTGGAATTAGCCCAAGTATGACTGAGGGAGCCATGGAAAGATTGTCTGGACTGGTTGCAGAACTTGCTAAAGGAAAGGTTTCAGGGGAAGTTTTAGACAATTATCCGAAAGAGAAAGTTAGAACATCCGCACTGTATAAAATTGGTGTTTCGCTTGATGAGGTGAACAAACTTCTGGGAAGCAATATGGACAAAGGTGATGTTGAGAACGTTTTAAATAAATTTAAGAAACATGCTGGGTTTGAGTGGGAGAAAGTTCAGCCACTGGACAGGGTTCTAGAAGAAGCGAGGAAACATGAAGGAAAACCATATAAGTATGGTGCAAGTGTTACTTTTGATGCACCAAATTATTTTGACTGCTCTTCTTTCGTTAATTATGTTTTCGTACAAGCTGGGGTGGCTCTTCCAAGGAGAACAATTGATCAATTTGTTTATGGGATAGAAATTAAAAAAGGCGACTTAAAAGCAGGGGATTTAGTTTTTTCTTTAACAAAGGAAGGGGAAAGCGAAATTGAACGGCTTGGAACCAAACAAAATAATATTCATAATCAATCAGTCGATTTCATGAAGGGAACAGAAGTTCCTAATGGTGTGAGCCATAATGGGATTTATTTGGGAGACGGAAAAGTAATCCATGCATCTGGGAAATGGCACAAAGGTGAGGTTGTCATAGAAGATTTAAATAATACCCCATCTTTTGAAAATGTTGTTGGATACAGGAGAATTATTACAGACGACAAAGAGAGGTATGTAGTTAATATTCCACCAGAGCGTCTTGATTTAAGGGCGGGAAATGGTTTTTTGGTGAGTGGGAACAAAGAGGATTTAATAGAAGAAATAGGTAGGATTTATGGTTATTCAAATATTAAGAGTGTTTTACCAGAAACTCTTAAACCGAAAGTTAATAAGACTTTTTATTACACTGAAATTTTGAAGGATACGCTAGTCAATGAAGGATTCTCAGAGGTTGTTACTTACTCATTCCAAGATAAAGGCAAAGTTAAACTGGTCAATCCATTATCTCAAGACAAGGGGTATTTAAGAGATAATCTATATGATGGCTTAACAAAGTCATTAGAACTAAACAAAAAGAACGCACCTCTTTTAGGTATGGAAGAGATTAGAATTTTTGAAATAGGCAAGGTTTTTGATAAGAGTTCTGAGTATTTATCTCTCGGTATTGCTGTGAGTGGCAAAACAGACTTAAAAGAAATTGAAAATAAGATTAAAGATATTTTGGGAAATGTGAAATCAGAAATTAAAAATGGAATTTTGTTGGCGAAAATTGATGAAGAAAAATTAGCAGAGGTAAGTTCGTACAATGATTTAAGTGATGACTTAACCACTGCTAATAAATTTGTCCATATCTCGCCATACCCATTTGTTTTAAGAGATATTGCTGTTTGGGTTTCAGAAGGAGTAGAGTCAACAGAAGTATCAAGGGTTATATCAGAGGCGGCTCACAATAAGGAAGCGACCGGAGTTTCTATTGTAAAATTAGACCTTTTTGACACATATGAAAAAGATGGGAAGGTGTCATATGCTTACCATCTAGTGTTCCAGTCGAGTAAAAGGACATTATCAGATAATGATGTAAACAAGGTTATGGAAGAGGTTGTTAAACAGATAAATCTTAAAGGATGGAATGTCAGATAAGAAAATTTTAAACGTCCCACATTTTTCTCAGATTTTAGATGTAAACGATGATAGTTGGCATAGTCGTGCTTGTGGTGTTGCTACATTGGCAATGATTATAAAATATTATCTTGGGAACGATTTCTTTTCACTAGATAGTTTGATAAAAGAAGGCCTTTCTATTGGAGGTTATGATAAAAAATATGGATGGACCCACAGCTTTTTGGTTTTGTTAGCACATAATTATGGTCTATATGGTTATCAAGAAGAATTTAAAAGTAGAAATAAGGTTTTTGAGAAAAAGCTTGTAGAGGGTGGTATCGAAAAATTTAAAAATACACTTTTAAATAATAAACCAGTGATTGTTTCAGTTGATGTTGGTTTTAGAAATAATAAAGAGACTCACCTGATAGTTTTGGTTGGTGTTGAAATGGAAAAAGGAAAATTAAAAGGATTTTATTGTAATGATCCTCAGTCAGACAAAAGAGGTGACGGAGAGCAAGAATTTGTTGATTTAGAGAGGTTCTATAAGTTCTGGAGAAAGATGGCAATTTTTATCTCAAAAGAGACCCAATTTTAGCTTTAAAATCAAGCTTTAGAAATCCACAAAAACCTTGTAATTTAGCCATATTTTGGTAAAATAGTAAGTGTGTGAAAGAGCACATTTTTGTTATTTTATGGCTGAAAAAAAGGAGAAAAAAAACGCATATAAGGCCTCTGATATTATAGTTTTAGAGGGTCTTGATCCGGTACGAAAAAGGCCTGGAATGTACATAGGTACAACCGGTCCCGACGGAATACATCATTTGATTGTTGAAATTTTTGATAATGGCCGAGATGAAGCCATGGGAGGTTTTGCCGACCATGTTGAGATTGCACTCTTACCTAACAATAGGGTCAGAGTTGTAGATAATGGTAGAGGTGTTCCGGTTGATAAGCATAAACAAACAAAAGTAAGTGCGCTTGAAACAATTATGACAACCCTTCACGCTGGCGGGAAATTCAGCGGGGAGAGTTATAAAATCTCTGGAGGACTTCACGGAGTAGGAGCGTCAGTTGTTAACGCTCTTTCAATTTACACAAAGGCAGAGGTTCACAGGGACGGCGGGAAATATGTACAAGAATATAGCAAGGGTAAAAAGAAAAGTGCAGTTAAGAAAATTGAGGCATCAAAATTAACTGGGACGATTATTACTTTTGAACCAGATGCGGAGATTTTTCCTGAAATAGAATATAACTGGGAAAAACTTATTCGTCATATGAGGCAACAGGCTTATTTGGTTAAGGGTCTTAGAATCAGTCTTATTGATGCTAGAAATTATAGTGGGGAAATCCCAGGAGATAAAATTTTCTTTTTAAAGGACTTAAGGTTAGAAGTTCCAACCGAATCTTTCTATTTTGAAGGAGGTCTTGTTTCACTCATTAAATTTTATAATGCTTCACAGAAGGAGATACATAAGAATATTTTTTATACAGAAAAAGAGGCAGACGGAGTTTTTGTTGAGGTGGCTCTTCAATATGTAGATGATATTTCATCCCGTATTGTTCCTTTTGCTAACAATATATATAACTCAGAAGGCGGAACTCACATAACTGGATTTAAAACAGCCTTAACAAGAACGGTTAATAATTACTTGAATTCCAGTGGGAGAAATGGCACCAAGACAACAAAAGATAAAAAAGATAAAAAAGATAAAGATAATTTTACAGGAGAAGATGTTTTGGAGGGGCTAACAGCCGTTATTTCAGTTAAGCTTAAAGAAGCCCAATTTGAAGGACAAACCAAAGGGAAACTCGGCAGTCCCGAGGCCAGAGGAGCAGTTGAGCAGGTTTTTGGGGACGCTCTAACTGCTTTTCTTGAGGAAAATCCTGATGACGCCAAATCTATTGTTAATAAGGCTACTCTAGCCCTAAAAGCCAGAAAAGCAGCTAAAGCTGCAAAGGATAGTGTTTTAAGAAAGGGTGCACTTGAAGGTTCAAACCTTCCCGGCAAACTTGCTGATTGTCAGAGTAAGAATCCAGCAGAATCAGAGCTATTCATAGTCGAGGGAGATTCAGCTGGGGGTACGACCAAAACCGGAAGAGACAGGAGAACGCAAGCTGTTCTGCCTATTAGAGGGAAAATTCTCAATGTCGAGAGAGCTCGGCTTGACAAGATGCTTTCTTCAGAGCAAATAAAGAATATTGTTATTGCTCTTGGAACTGCAGTAGGGGATACATTTGATATAGAAAATCTTAGATATCATAAAGTTATTATTGCCGCCGACGCAGATGTGGATGGCGCACACATTAGAACTTTGCTTCTAACTTTGTTTTATAGATATCTAAAAGAGATTATCGAGAGAGGATACTTATATATTGCCCAACCACCTTTGTATAAGATTGAAAGAGGAAAGAAAGTCCTAGCTCATGTTTATACTGAAGAAGAAAAAGATGCTTTCTTGAAAAAAGAGAAAAACGACGCAGATAAACTTGTGCTTCAAAGATATAAGGGTTTAGGGGAGATGAATGCTGATGAGCTTTGGGGAACAACCATGAATCCCGAAAATAGAATTCTAAAACAAGTAACAATTGAGGATGCACAGGAAGCAGACCGGATCTTTGATGTTTTAATGGGAACGGATGTTGCTTCTCGTAAAAGCTTTATCCAATCCAACGCCAGACTAGCAAATTTAGATATTTAAATTGTTCTGACATCAACCAAATCGGCCTTAACTACAAATCTGTCATCTAAATTTCCAAAAGAATTACAAGTCGAGAGAGTGACTTCCTTTTTGTAGTTTTCAAAAACAACTAAAGCATTTTCTGTGCCCGTCCCTTCAACCTTAGGTAGAGCAGGGAAGATTAAAGCAAGTTTTTGCTCTAAAACACTTTGAGTGAATGTAGTGTCAGTGGTGACTTCCTTTTCTTTTGGTACTAAGCCAAAAACGGAGAGAACCAGAAATCTTCCTACAAAGACAATGGGTCAAAGGAGAATGAATTCTATTAGGTTTTCCTGATTATTTGAATTATATTGCTGAACATGTAGTATTAACGCTTGACAAAATCTATCATATACTATGCTGTATATGAAATTAAATGGTTCTATTGAGCCGTAGAAATAAATGAAAATATGAGAGACGACGATAAATTAGAAGATTCAATCATAAAGATTTTGGCAGTAGTTGGGGCTGTAGTTGTCCTGTCCTTTAGTGGATTTATAACAATGACAGTTTTAACTAATTTGCCTGATATTTTTTCAAATATTACAGCACAGGCTGTGAACATTACACAGACGTTTATTCCGAATGAAAGAATAGTTGTAACTTTAAGTGACGAAACTCCTGGGGGCGGTGATACCGTGAAGCTTTCTTTTGAGCATCTTTCTAAGGGCAGTGATGGTTCATACTCATTCTTTTATGAATGTAGGGACGGTGTTCATTTTGAAAGAGCTGGCACAAATGGTGAAGTGATATTCTGTAATACTCCATATAATTTTATAAACTCCGACAATTCTTTTTCTTTTGTTGTTTTTTCTATTAAGCCAGAAGCAATCAAGGTTCCTCTTTCTATTAACTTTGTTAAAAATAATTCAACAAGAATTTCTAAGAGGGGGGAGGCAACACTAAAAATTAATAAAGGTAGTGGAACTACCGATGATGGGGCAATTCTAATTATAGGTAATAGTGGAGATACAGCGGAGACGACACCAAGAAGTTCTGGAGCCAATATTTACCTAAACCAAGCCCCCTATATCGGATTCGCCATGAATGCAAAAGGATATCTCCTTGTGTTAATTTTGAGTCTATGGATTGTCGCCGCCGCTTACTTCATTATTAGGAGGAGGAACGGAGGCTCTATCTTCTTGACTGATGCTGAAACGGAAGTTGATCCATATGACAGAAGCTTTGTTCAAGATGCCAGAGCAGTTAGCATTAGTGAAGTTATAGAAGAAAAGGAACACACTCCAGTTCAAAGTTATACAGAAACTGAATCCAATCTTGATGCTTCTGACATAACACGCTCCTTTAAAAAAGCTTCTTTTAATGGAAATGATTTACCTGTTGAAGATTCTTTTGAGGAAGAGATTCAAGAACAGGCCAAACCTGAAACTGAAAAGAGTTTAGAAATGCACGCCAAAGAAGGGGGAGTTCTAGTCTCTTCTGACGCTTTGGATCTTTTAGACATCTCTTCATCTCTACAAAATAGGGAAAAAATTGATATTTTGAATTCCGTTATAGCTATTGCCAGAACAACGTTCCCTCGAGAAGATGGCTGGGTTATTCTCGACAAAAAAAGACTTGAAGCAATAATTATTTGCTTCAAACCATGATGTTGTCAGTGTTTTTGCCAATTGGCTAAGCAAGGACGAAAACCAAAAAGTCTTCTCATTTCTAAGACTCTTGAGAAGAGCTTAATTTTTCCACAAATTATCAACAGGTTTTGCACAAATTTGAATTGGCAGTATCTCTGAAAAGTGTAATATGAGAATAGCTTACAAAGAGGTCTTCGGATCTTGAGTAAGTTAGAAAGTCCCGCTTTAAGCGGGGCTTTCGTCTTGGTCCTGTATAAATATAGTATGTACTATTAAAATTCCAGAGTTCTATATAGAGCTTTTTTCATATTTTAAAAACAAAAGGTGTCGCGGGGGTTATAAAGCAATTAGTCGTTTTTAAGATTCTATTCTCACTTCAAGATTATTATTTTTTCAATTAAGTTGTTAGAATATGCACGTGCCCCAGATTAAAACATTTCTTGGAAGTCGCCCATATCTCTCGGTTTTTGTGGCCGCAGTAGTATTAGTCTTGCTATTTTTCCTATTTAAGGGTGAGAAGGCCCCTGACATGGATTTGACCAAAGCAAGTCTTGGGAATCTGGTAAGGGAAATCAATGTCACCGGCAGAGTTAAAGCAGCTCAAGAAGTTGACCTTGGCCTTGAGAAATCCGGCAGAGTTTCAAGCGTTAATGTAGGAGAAGGCGACAGGGTTTTTGTCGGCCAGGTTTTAATCAAGCTTGAAAACGGAAGCATTACCGCCGATCTGGAGAAGGCCAAAGCTAATTTTAAGTCTGCCGAGGCAACTCTGGTAGAGTTAAGGCGTGGGTCAAGGCCCGAAGAAATAACTATTCAAGAAACAAAGATAGAAAATGCAGAAAGTTCTGTGGGGGAGGCAAGGCAGGCTCTTTTGGATGAGATAAAAAAATCATTTACCTCATCTGATGACGCTATTAGGAACAAAGTTGATTTACTTTTCTCTAGCCCAAGAACCTCCAGTCCAGAATTGACTGTACCGACAATAACTTCTCAATTGGAAATAGATATTGAATCAGAGAGAATTCAAATTGAGTCAATACTGAATTCTTGGGAAGCAGATGCCAGTATTTTTACTGTGAATAGCAATTTGACGGAAGCTGGTGTTGAAATTAAAGACAATTTAGCCAAGATGAGAGTCTTCTTAGACAAGATGGCATTGGTTGTTAATAGTTTGGAGGCAAGCGCCAATTTAAGCCAAACAACTGTAGATTCCTATCAGTCAGATATCTCTTCTGCAAGAACCAGTATAGATACAGCCAGCTCCAATATTTCAACCGACAATGAAGGCTTAGTTGACGCTAATGCTTTATTGAATCTTGAAAATAGGAATCTCGAACTTTTAATAGCTGGGAGTGATCCTCAGAAAATATTAGTCCAGGAAGCTTTGGTTGAAGCAGCCCAAGCTGATGTTAACAAGGCCCTGGCGGAGCTTAGGAAAACCTTAATTGTCTCCCCTATAAGTGGAGTGGTTACCAAGCAAGAGGCTAGGGTGGGAGAAATTATAGGAACTAACACCACTCCAGTTTCTGTCATCTCTGATCAGTCTCTTCAAGTTGAAGTTAATGTCCCAGAATCGGATGTCGTCCTTATTAATACTGGTAATAGTGCAAGAATAAATCTTGATGCATATGGGAGTGATATTGATTTCTCTAGCGTTGTTGTCTCCATCAATCCTGGAGAAATTGTTCTTCAAGGGGTGCCAGCGTATAAGACGACAATAGAATTTTTAGAGGAGGACGAGAGAATCAGGCCAGGTATGACCGCAGACATTTTTATTCTTGCTGACACTAGGGAAAATGTTCTCAATATTCCAAGAAGGGCCGTTTTAAGAAATGGCAAGCGGGAATATGTAAGGGTGATAGTAAGTGGTGAGATTATTGAAAGAGATGTAGTCTCTGGCTTTAAGAGCTCCGACGGTAGAATCGAAATTGTTAGTGGTCTTGAAGAAGGTGAAGAAGTAATTGTCTTTATTGAAGAGCAGTGAGTTTAATATCCGCCAAAGGTCTTGAAAAAATCTACTCTGATGGCACTAAGGCATTGAGAGGGGTTGATTTAGAAATAGAAGAAGGAGAATTTATAGCTATCATGGGTCCCAGTGGCTCTGGTAAGTCAACCCTTCTTCATATTTTGGGTTTTCTAGACAGGCCAACGAAAGGAAATTTAAAATTCTCCCAGACGAGCCAAGATGATTACAGTGAATTAGATTTGGCAAAGATTAGGAATTCTGAAATGGGTTTTGTTTTTCAAATGTTTAATCTTCTACCGCGGGCTTCAGTTCTAGAAAATGTCAAACTTCCTCTGACTTACAGGGAAATAATAGAGCCTCGGAAGACCGAGATTGCCAAACTTGCCATCAAGTCGGTTGACTTAACTTACAGGATTGAAAATCTCTCTAATGAACTTTCAGGAGGGGAGAAGCAGAGGGTCGCTATTGCTAGGGCCCTAGTTAACAATCCTAAAATTATTTTTGCAGATGAACCGACTGGAAATCTTGATTCAAAAACAGGCAAAGTAATTATGGAGATTTTAAGAAGATTAAATGAAGAAGAAAAGAAAACAATTATTTTAATTACCCATGAAGCCAGAACTGCCAGTCATGCCAAGAGGGTTATTAAAATGCTTGACGGTAAAATAGAGGAAGATGTTTTTATAGGTAGGAATAATTACAAAGATAAGTATTTGAAATAATGCTTTTAAGAGACGCTCTGAAGACTGCAACAAAGGGTATTGAAGTAAATCGTTCACGGTCGGCCCTTACTATATTAGGTATCGTCATCGGTATTGCGGCCATTATTTTAATTGCTTCAACTGGAGGGGTTGCCGAGGAAGCGATTGTTGGTGAGCTTGGAGGGCTTGGAGCCGAAACTATTGTTGTTAGGCCCGGCAAGGAGCCGACCGGCATCACCAGTTTCGTTGATGTTTTATTTGCTGATTCTCTAAAGCAGAGAGAATTAGATGCCCTCCGAAACAGGAATAATGTTCCCCAAGCTGTGTCTGCAGAGCCAGAAGTTTTTTTCTCTGGGTCAGTTTCTTACAGGAGTGAGATTTTTAAACCGACTGTTTTGGGATTTTCTGCCGAATACATGATGGATTTTCTAGGATTGGAATTAGCGGATGGGGTCATTTTTACAGAGGAAGATGTTAGATCGAAATCACAAGTTGTTCTTTTGGGTTCAAGAGTAGTAGAAGAACTTTTTGAAGAAGACGAGGATCCGATTGGTAAAAGCGTTACCATTAAGGATATAAAATTTAAAGTCATCGGAACCTTCGTCCCCAAGGGACAAGTAGTTTTCTTTAATGTCGACGAGCTTGTTCTTCTGCCGTATACTGTGGCTCAAACATATCTGACAGGTGATAAGCATTTTACCCAGATTATTTTAACTGCTGATAGTCCAGAATCGGTCAGCCGTGCTGTCTTTAATGCTGAGGCAACTCTGCGGGAGCTTCATGATATAGAGAATCCCGAAGATGATGATTTCTATATTCAGACCCAGCAAGGTTTAGTTGAGCAAGTTTCAAGCATTATAAATGTCTTCACTTTGTTTCTAGCCATGGTAGTGGCGATTTCTCTTATTGTCGGCGGCATTGGTATTATGAATATTATGCTTGTTTCTGTTTCAGAGAGAACCAAGGAAATAGGACTTAGAAAAGCAGTTGGTGCAACAAATAAGGATATACGATTGCAATTTCTTCTGGAAGCAGCTTTCTTAACTGGAGCTGGAGGAGTTATAGGAATCTTCGTGGGCACGCTCTTGGCATATGGCACAACAATTGGGGCCTCTCAAGCCCTTGATTTAGATCTTGTTTTTAGTTTTCCTTGGTTTGCCTCATTTCTAGGCTTGGCCAGTTCATTTTTAGTCGGCATTATTTTTGGTCTTTATCCAGCTATTCAAGCCTCCAAAAAGAGTCCGATTGAAGCATTGAGATACGAATAGATTCCCTTTATAAAGCCCTATTTCAACTTTATCCACATCTATATCTATAAAGCTTGACTCGATTTTTGTTCAAGTATATTATGTAGGGGCACTCATTAGGAGCTAGCTTCTGGTGAGTGTACTGGAAATGCCGCTTTCGGGCGGTGTTTCCATTTTAGGAGCTTTTATGTAATATTTTGTTGTGAAGAATTTCTTTATAAAAAAACTTATGAAGTCTCGAATGAAGGATGTGCCTGACGAGCAAATAGACGCCGCTCTGGGAATTTTTGAGAAGAATCCGGAGCTTTTTAAAAAGATAGCAGAGGAGATAAAAAAAGAGGTTGAAGGTGGGAAAGACCAAATGACTGCATCAATGGAAGTTATGGGGAGGTATCAAGAAGAGCTAAAGAATTTAAATAATTAAGATGTCACTTTCGATTGGTATGGTCTGGACACAACACGACATTTTAATATTGAATAATTTTTACATCAAATTGGGAAATTACCTAATAATTGTTATTTTGCTATCTCTTCTGTTGATTGTGTATAATTAGCATATGGCAAATGAGTCTTTTAAACCAGAAATTCCTTTTAAAACCCCAAGAGAGGAGCTTGATTATTTGCGTGAAGTTGTTAAGCAAAATGATTTGAAAATGGAATCTGCTGAAAAGGTTTCAACCAGAGAACTCATTGAAGAAAATATTTCAGATTATAAAAATGTATCAAGTGAAGAAATCTTATCTCCGGATTTAAAACTTGAAGAAAAAGAAGTTGGTGAAATTGTTTTAAAGTTGACCCCAGAGAAACACGATCAAAAAATGAATGAGCTTCTGGGAATTTTGCAAGAAAAGGGTATAAAAAATTCTCTGTCTGTTGTCCAGAAATTAAACAGCCCCCATCTAGAGGATGACTTTCATAGATTTTTAATTCAGTATTTAAAAAGCGGATATTCGATTGATGGGTTAAAAGAGAAAAGTGCTTTGTGGAAAAGTTTAAAGATGACTCTCTTTCAAATAGCTCTACCTTCGGAGAAAGTTTCAGAGAAAGAGAAGAATGCCCCCTTGAAAGAATTAATATCGTCTATGGAACAATTTTTTTCTGGGATGATGTCAATTTCAGAGAAATCATCAGAAAATAGTTATTTTACCTTAGAGATTGCAGTTTCTGTTAATAGTGATGATATTATAATGTATTGTGCTATTCCAGATAACAAGAAGGTTCTTTTTGAAAAACAAGTCCACTCTATTTTCTCAGGTATTCAGATTAGAGAGGAAACAGACGACTATAATGTTTTTGTTGAGAATGGTGTCTCTATTGCATCTTCGGGTTATTTAAAAGGGAAAGCAGTCTATCCTCTAAAGACCTATGAACAGTATGACTATGATCCGCTAAATATTGTTCTTAGTGCTTTTTCTAAGATTGAAAAAAGTGATGGGGGTGCCGCACTTCAAATAGTCTTTAAACCAAAGGGTGATTTCTATAATAAAAAAATAAATTCTGCTTTAGAAAAATTAAAAAAAGGTACACCGACGCCCGAAGCTATAGACATATCATATAGTTTTACAGATGATATAGCCAAAGGTTTCAGAAATTTAATAACCAGCTCTTCTCGAAAAAAAGATGATAAAACTGAAAAAACTATAGACAATCAGGCCATTGAATATCTTCAGGAAAAAGTTAAAAGTCCTATTATAGCGACGAATCTAAGACTGATTGCTTCTGCTAAAAATAAGGAAAGAGCAGAAACTATTTTAGGAGAGATGGAATCTTCTTTTAACCAATTTGAAAACAGCCCGGTTAATAAGATAACTTTCAATCGGTATCGTAGATGGAAATTAACGAATCTATTAAGGGACTTTTCTTTTAGAAGGTTTTCTGATTCAGATGTTATGCCGTTAAATTTGAAAGAAATTACATCAATGATTCATTTTTCGTCTGGCATAGCTTCTTCTTATCAGCTGAAACAATCAAGAGCTAAAGAAGCGTCTGCTCCGGTTTCTATGCCCCAAGAGGGTACCTTATTAGGGGTAAACATATCTCGTGGGGCAGAGACTAATATCTATTTGACCAAAGAAGACAGGCTAAGACACTTTTATACTATAGGGCAAACAGGCACTGGTAAAACAAATCTTTTGAAAAACATGATAATTCAAGATATTAAAAACGGTGAAGGTGTTTGTTTTATAGATCCCCATGGTGAAGTTATTCAGGATATATTGAGTAAGATTCCAGAAGAGAGGTGGGAAGACGTGATTTACTTTGATCCTGGTTTTACAGAAAGAGTAATGGCTTTAAATATGCTTGAATATGACCCAGCTTTCCCCGAACAAAAAACTTTTGTAATAAATGAGTTAGTTAGCATTTTTGAAAAGTTGTACGATTTGAAAGCTACAGGTGGACCAATGTTTGAACAGTATTTCAGGAATGCGGCGGGCCTAGTTTTAGAAGACCCAGAATCTGGCAATACTTTACTCGATATCTCTAGGGTCTTGTCAGACTCAAGTTACAGAGAAGCGAAGCTCTCCAAGAGTAAAAATCCTGTCATTAATCAGTTCTGGAGAGAGATTGCTTCTAAGACAACTGGAGAATCTGGTTTAGGAAATATAGTTCCATATATTACAGGTAAATTTGATGTGTTTTTGTCTAATGAAATAATGCGGCCGATTATAGCTCAGCAAAAATCAACTCTTAATTTTAGAAAGATTATGGATGAGAAAAAGATTCTTTTAGTGAATTTGTCTAAAGGGAGGCTGGGAGATATTAACTCACATCTGATTGGGCTTATCCTTGTTGGAAAGATTCTAATGAGTACTCTTTCAAGAGCTGATTCTACAACAGAGCAAAATCCTTTTTATCTATATATTGATGAATTTCAGAATATTACAACAGATTCAATCTCCACCATTCTTTCAGAAGCTAGGAAATATAAATTGAGTTTAAATGTTGCTCATCAATTTATTACCCAATTAGAACCAAAGATTAAAGACGCTGTTTTTGGAAACGTTGGTTCAATTGTTTCATTTAGAGTTGGCCCAGAAGACGCTGAATTTCTTGAAAAACAATTTACGCCAACATTTAATGCTAATGATTTAATAAACATTGATAATTTTAATGGCTATGCAAGAATTTTAGCAAATGGTAGTCCTGTTAAGCCATTTAATATTAAAGTTCTTCCTCCCACCAAAGGTAATCCAGAAAATATTGAAAAAATAAAACAATTATCGTACTTGAAATATGGTAGACCAAGAGAAGAGGTGGAAGAAGAAGTGTCAGATAGATATAAGCCAATGCTTTAAATAGTACCTTTTAGGACTTTTTCAATTACAGAACTGTCAAATACTCCACTCAATTCTTCAGAGTGGTCTTTGAGCCAAGTAGCTATTTTAGCGTTGTTATTTACTATGTTTATTATTTCAGACTCGGAAATATCTTTAGCGTTAAAGAGAGCTTTAGTAATTATCTCTGGGTCGTCTAGAATACCAGTCATGTCTATATTCTCACCAACATAAAGAAGATCTGCGTCTCCACTTGAAAAACCGCGGCTTACAAGTTCAGCCGGATCCATATTATCAAATATATCTTTCAGAGAGTCAATCATATGAGTTCTAGACGCTTCTCCAAGTCCCGCCATTGCACTATGTGAGTCTAGATTTGATTCAATGATTTTCCATGTATTTTCTCCTGGAGTTACATTATGTATGACCTCAGGAGGAACCACGGCTTCTGTGCCTTGGAATAGTTTTCCACCAATGAGCCATCCAACAGCTCCGCCAGCCAAAACAGCTACTGTCTTCCGAACCATTTTGTTCTTTCTTTCTTTGTCAACTTCTGATTCCACAACTTCATTTGTTGCATTAATCTGCACAGAAAGACTGGTTAAGAGTATATCTGCAAAGCTTAGCGCTGAGTCTCTGGACTCGGCAGTCGCGATAGCCTTCTCTGTAGTTAGTTCGTTGTCTCTTCTGATTATTAATGATGCAATTCCTCTATCACCACCTACTCTTTCCATAGACAGACCTTTTTCTACTTGCAACATTTTTAATCTTGCTGCCTCCTTTCTTATGTCTTCCGTTGGAAGATTATCTACATAATCTTTTAATTCCCTAGAGAAAAACGCCTTACTAGCTTTTTTGGCCTGTTTCATTACCTCACTTTGGTGTCCCCATCTTTTTGTTCTTTCTAGTCCTGCCTCTACTCCAACATAAGTACCTACACCACCCATAGTAGCCCTAGCACCAACTATGGCAGCGCCCCCAACTCCAGTTGACGCAGCAACTCCGAGCAACAATCCGGCTACTAAACGTTTTTTGCCATGCTGTCGCCATTTGGTTTTCATTTTTTCTAGAATATTTTTTTCAATACCTTCAACAGCTCTTTCGTCAATATTTTTTTGTTCTTCACTTAGTAGATCTCTAATTTTCGTTTGCCTTTGGGCGTTAGCCTCTTCGGGGGTTATGCTTTCTTGTGCCAATCTTTTTGCTAGCATTGCTTCAAGTTCTACAAGTTCTTCTTTCCTGTATCTTTCAAGTCCTTCTTGATATTCCTTCCTTATCTTCTCAAGTTCCTCTACCCCCTCTTTTCCTCCAAAATCCATTTCCTCTCCCCTAAAACTTAATTTTCTACCAAACAATTTACCCAACTTGCCTCTAAATACATTTCCACGCAGTCTTTTAGCCTTAAGATAAAGATCTCTTAAATCACCAAGAGGTAAACCTTCTGCATGATTTTTTTTACGAAGATCTTCGTACTTTTCTTTTAGGTCAAGAATTTTTTTACGAAGATCGTCGAGTTTCTTGATTTTTCCATCACGTTCAGATATCTGGGGAGGCATCTCTGTGCGGGGAGGCATCTCTGTGCGGGGAGGCATCTCTGTGCGGGGAGGCATCTCTGTGCGGGGAGGCATCTCTGTGCGGGGTGGCATGTCTGTGCGGGGAGGCA
>Ga0187827_10003682_pt1 | contig 19561 bp, 14 predicted proteins | sample ETNtaG_39_FD_167969 | JGI IMG/M metagenome (GOLD analysis project Ga0187827, IMG submission 167969) | Marine microbial and viral communities from oxygen minimum zone, Eastern Pacific Ocean - ETNP2014_SV_150_PacBio MetaG (Illumina Assembly) | ecosystem: Environmental > Aquatic > Marine > Hypoxic... | reverse complement strand
TGCGACAACTTCTCTGGCTACTACCGGGAACGCTTGTGATGCTGCCGATCAGACTGCTGAGGACTGGTGTGCCGCTGCTACCCAAGCGGCCGGTGTGACTTCGGCTACGGATACTGACATCGATGCTGACACCATGGCCGGTGGTACTGCGTTCTGGGATGACACCGCCAACGTCCTCATCGCCATCATCCACTACGGTGACCTTGGTGAGGAGGAGCCGATCACGGTCTACATGCCTTACTGGTATGACGACAACGATCAGTTCACCTACGACGGCACCGCATCGACAATGGCGGCCTGGGAGGGTCAGCTGAGGGCGTTCCACACCAACGGTGTGACGAGCTACCCGGCTACTGCTGTCGGCGCTGGTGGATTGAGTGGTGTTGACTACGAGAACCTGTCAACCGGGATCAGCGAGTTCAAGACTGACTAGTAGACAGTTTCGAAGTGTCAGCCTGACTTAAGGTTGACAGTGGGTGTGCCCCGGTCTTCAGACCGGGGCACACCCCGTTTTCATCGCTTGAGGATCAGGCCCTAGTGGCCCAATCCCGACTACAGCCGTGCCTACGGAATACACTGAACACCGATTGTTGATTGCGTCCGACGCGCATTGAAGTAATTTATGTAGGTCGTGACATGGCAGTCGAGTTCATAGACGAGGAGTCTGAAATGAAATGGCAACGGCTACTGGCAGTAGTGGCAATAGTTTCGGCATTATTGGCCTTCAGTCAAAGCACTGTCGCCGCGGCCGTGCCCACGGCACCGTCCGGTCTCACGGCGACAGCTACAGACAGTGCGGTGGTTCTTTCTTGGACAGCGTCGACCAATTCCCCATCTGACTACATCGTGGAGTACTCGCTGTTCGAGTTTCTAGCGGGGTATCCGGTGATCACTTTCACGAAGCCCACCAGCATAAATACGAGCGTGACCGTTACTGGCCTCGCGAACGGAACCCTTTACACATTTAGGGTTAAGGGAACTAACGGCGATGGAACATCGTCTGCATCTGATACTGCTACTGCTACTCCACTTGCCGACAATACGCCGAATGACCTTGCGACATACAAGGCATGTCCGACCGGGGTTGCACCAGCCCACGGCTTCACGGATGTATTTGCCGATGTCACAGCTACAGCTGTTTCCTGTATCAAGTACTACGGCATCACGATGGGTACCACAACTACTACCTACTCACCCAGTGAGTCGGTGCCCCGCTGGCAGATGGCACTGTTTCTTACTCGTATGGCTGTTCCATCGGGTGTGACCCTGGGCGACGGGTCCGATCAAGGGTTTACCGACATTGGTGGTAAGTCTGCTGAGATCCAGACCGCCATCAATCAACTCAAGCAACTTGGAATCACCGTCGGGACCAACGCGGCTGGGACTCTGTTTGATCCCGACTCCAACGTGAGTCGTGAGGAGATGGCTCTATTTATCTCACGTCTCTTGAAGAATTCGGTCACTGGTCCCGGAGGAAACGAGGAGTTTGTGACCGGTACAAGTGGGGCTAAGGAGATTAAGTCAATAGATGCTGATTACAACTTCACAGACATTGTTGACGTCAACCTGACCGAGTCACGTACGGCAATTATCAGTCTCTGGAACCTCGGAGTGACCGATGTGGCGACTAACTCCACGACCTACCAACCGAACGCTGACATGACGAGAGCGGCTATGGCTAAGTTCATGTCAGAGTCTTTGAACCACACCAACGCCAGGCCGAAGGGACTCGTCCTGCAAGCCAGCCAGTACACGGGAGACAACGACTACACCGTCTCGCTGTCGACTACCTATCGGACCGACGGGTTTCTTCCCAACGCTGGGGCACTTGTTGATACGTTCAAGTACCAACAAGTGACGAGTACGACGACAGGCTCATCCGATTTCAGCAGTGATGGAACCTGCGCTCAGGTGGTCGTAACCTCGGTTTCGGTTACCCGTTGCTACATTGACGCCACCGATCTTGCTACCGACACCAACGGAAACCTCACTACGTTCAACGAGAACATCCCGACCGATACGACCTGGGACTTCTGGGCGTGGACGGCTAGCTCGACTACAACCTATGACGATGATCTACACGGGACATCTGCCAGCAAGATCACCATTGACTCCTACTGAGGCATCCTCTAGGCACCAGTTATTTGTAGGACTCAGTAACGCTAGAGTTGCCTCCTAGAACGCCGACTGGTGGAAATATTTGTCGGGCCTACCTTCTGGATGCCGCCGGTGAGGCAGGAATTCCATGAGTGACAATTTCGGATCCAGGATCGCTGTAGTTGTTCCATGCCATAACGAAGAAGCAACCATTGCGAGCGTAGTAACTGCGTTTGCTAAGGCCCTTCCGACGGCGATGGTCTTCGTCTACGACAATGCTTCAACGGACAACACAAGTTCAGTCGCTCGCGAGGCGGGAGCAATCGTCAGGACTGAACCCGTGTTGGGAAAGGGGTCCGTGGTTCGACGGATGTTTGCTGACGTCGAGGCGGACGTTTATGTGATGGCCGATGGAGATGGTACCTATGACGCCGCCATGGCACCTGTTCTGGTTGACAGGCTCATCGACGAGGGATTGGACATGGTGATCGGAACCAGGAGGGGAGTAAGGGTTGATGCTGGCCGGCGTGGCCATGCGGTAGGAAACCGGCTCTTCAATACCCTCTACCGGCTGCTCTTTGCTTCGAGTTCTGCCGACCTGTTCTCTGGTTACCGCGTGTTCTCAAGGCGATTCGTCAAGAGTTTCCCCGCTGTCTCGGCGGGATTTGAGGTAGAGACTGAGATCTCAGTTCATGCATCGCAACTTCAACTACCGGTCAGTGAAGTTGAGGTGGCCTACATGGCGCGTCCGGACGGTTCAGAAAGCAAGTTGCGATCAGTAGCAGACGGCTTTGGAGTTCTGCGAGCAATGATTGTGTTACTAAAGGTCAATAGACCGATGGCTCTATTGGGTAGCTTCTCAGCTCTCTTCGCCACCGCATCATTTGCCCTGGGATGTCCGGTCGTCGTCGACTATCTTCGGACCGGTGTCGTTGAGCGTCTTCCCACCGCAGTTCTCGCTACAGGACTTGCAGTGCTTGCTCTCACCTCGGCTGTAGCAGGCTTGATCATGGACTCGATTTCCAGGGCGAGTGTGGAGTCAAGACGTCTGGCCTACTTGGCTCAACCGGGACCAGGCGACAGGCTGGACGGATGACCTCATGTTGCCACCACTGCACCATCAGCCAACAGGGGCGTTCCGTTACAAGTTCCTGAAATACAGCCGCAACACAATTCTTGCACTCGGGATGTCATTGGTTCTGGTTAACAGTGTCTCAGCCACCACGGCCATGCCAGCCGAGGATCTCACCATTAGCGGGAGTGGCTGGGGAAGTGGTGTTGGTTTCAGCCAGTTCGGTGCCCGCTCTATGGCAGACCATGGGGACTCCGTGGCGGAGATCCTTCAGCACTACTACCAGGGTGCTGGTCTGAGGGATCTCAACTCCCTGCTCGCTGGCTCGTTCGTCACCATGGATTCAACACCTGTGTGGGTAGGTTTAGCTCAGGACCAGTTCGACATTGCCTTCATGGTCATGGGTGGATCGGCCGACGTCTGCTTTGATCTCACCGACCAATGCGTGAGTACGCCACTGCTTGAGGACAAGTGGCGATTCGGCCCCGATGGAAGTGGACAATGTGCGTTCTCTCGACAGACCGCTGAGGGCGACTACTTTACGGTTAGCCCTTCCGGGGCGTGTTCGGGATCGGTTCGACCCAAGCCCACGTCTACATCCACCATTGTCAGTGTTCCACTTAAGGGGCGCGTCTATCGAAATGGAACCCTTCGCTTTCGTGCTAATCCAGAGTCGGGAAAGCTCCAGGTGGCTCTGGAGATCGGAATAGACGACTACGTAAAGGGGGTCCAGGAACTTCCAGAGTCTTGGCCAGCAGCAGCCCTTCAGGCTCAGGCAATCGTGTCGAGATCACTGGTAGTGAATCGAGTCCAGGAGCATGGTCCAGCTGAGGTTTTCGAGCTATCACGACTCGCATGGTGTGCCTGTCACATTCGCGACAATGACCCGGATCAGGCATTCGGTGGTTACACGGCCGAGAAGGATCATTCAGTGTGGCGCGGCCTAGTAGAGGGGACTACTGGTCAGGTTCTGGCGTGGAACAACCGCGTCATAGATGCGCGGTTCACGTCGTCGTCGGGTGGGCGAACTGAAGACAGCGGCAATGCGGGCCTTCAACAAGAACCGTATCTAGTATCGGTTGATGACTCGATGGCACACACCGTTGTTGCAGGCAACCCATTCACCACATGGACCGAGTCGGTGGAACGTGATGAGTTGGCTAGCCAGTACGGGTTGTCATGGCTTGTTGATGCCGAAGTAGTCGACAGGAATCCTTCGGGCACGGCAGCTACGGTGCGGCTTGCTGGAATCGTTGACGGTTACCCAGTTGAACTGCTGACAACCGGACACGATTTATGGAGCCGTATGGGGGTTCCATCACCTTTTTTTGACATTTCAATTTCGCCCCACTTTGCAGATGTGGCCCCAGATCACGCATTTGCCGGAGAGATTCTCGGATTGGCAGATCTAGGGATCACTCAGGGATGTACCACCGAGAAATTCTGTTCAGATAGTGATGTTACACGTGCAGAAATGGCGGCCTTTTTGGTACGAGCCCTCAACTTGGTGATTCAAGACGATGAGGATCCATTTGACGATGACCATGGTTCACCGTTTGAGGCGGAAATTGAAACAATTAGACGGCATGGAATCACTATTGGTTGCGGGCCAGCGGCATATTGCCCGGATCGCTCTGTGACGCGAGGTGAAATGGCTGCCTTCCTTTCAAGGGCATTTGACTTCGATAGCGCCTCCGATGATGTATTTACCGATCTTGAAGGCTCACCATTTCGCCGTGACATCGAGGCACTTAGAGAAGCAGGTGTGACAGTCGGTTGCGGACCGGCGACATATTGCCCGGAGCGCTCTGTGACGCGAGGTGAAATGGCTGCCTTCCTTATTCGTTCGTTATCCAACAGGTGAGATCTGTCTCCAGATTTGAGCCTTTACTGAATGCACGAATGTGTCCATTTCTCAGTCAGCGGTGATCCAATCTGAGGGAAAGCCCGGTTGGCCGGTCGAAGAAACTGAGCCGGTGTCTATGGTTATAGTGAAAATCTCGTAGGCCCCGTCCCGGTCGCTCGCGAAGGCTATTTGTTCACCATCGGGCGACCAAACGGGCTGAACGTCATTGGCGGTACTGTCAGTGATCCGGCTGAGGCTGTTCGTTTCAACATCAACTGTGTAGATTTCCCAGTCGCCGGTTCTACGTCCAGCAAACGCGATGAAGTTGCCATCTGGCGACCAGGCGGGTGCCCAGTCCATTGAGTCGTTGTCAGTTAGGCCCCGCACTTCTTCGGAATAGACGTCGAGCACCATTATCTCGTGATCGCCATCACGGTCGCTTGCAAACGCGATGTGACCTCCGCTAGGTGACCAGGTCGGATGGATGTCGTCAGCAGTGTTCTGAGTGACTTGTCGAAATCCTGAGCCATCAAGGTCAGCCAAAACCAGTTCAAAGCTGTTACCAAAGTCGGTTGTGAATGCCATCTGCTGGCCATCCGGTGACCAAGAAGGATCTTCATCTACACGGTCATTCTCTGTGAATTGTCTGACTATTCCCACGCCACTGGGGTCTAGCAACATGATCTCCCGATCTCCCGCGTAGTCGCCTGTGTAGGAAAGCAGTTTGTGATCAGGAGACCAACGTGGTCCCCAGTGAAAACTCGGGTCGTCGGTGAGCTGGATGGCAGATCCCGTATCAACCTCTAGGACAAAGACCTGCCAGTTGTCGTCAACCAGTCGGGAGAAGGCGATCTGTTCGTTGTCGCTGTAGAGGCTTCCACAGCCACTTGCCAGTAATGCGCATGCCAATAGTGAGGCACACAACATAGTTCCCTTCCTGAAAAGGTTGCTGGAAGAGGACCTTGCTTGGGCTAGACCCAGATTGCCACTGATGAGAGGTATGCCTGCTGTTTCCATGTTGAACCACTCCTCAACAGTTGGTGGGGTTCTTACCTGTAGCCCGTGGCACGAACTAGCGTAGGTTGATGCCACAAGTACCTGCTCGCCCAATAGGAAACAACGTATCTCTCGCGACCCGTGCCGTGTCCGGCGTCTACTTGGCCACGATCGTAGTTGTTCCGACTCTCATGAGCAGAGAAGCTCTTAATCAGGAGATACTTAAAGCAACTGTGCTGGTCAGTCTGGTACTGGCCTTAGTGGCACTGCGGCTATTTCGAACACTGACCACCGGGTTCTACTGGCGTGGAAACAGGCACGTTGCCTGGATTGCAGGCGCGTTTGCAACCGCCTTGTTGGTCACAAGCATTTTCTCTTCCCAGCCGTGGGTGGCGTTTACTGGAGCTCCAATACGAGGTATTGGGGCTGTCACCTATCTTGCGTGCTTGACACTCATGTGTGGTATTCAGAACGACTATCGGAAGCGTTCTGTTGAGCCCCTACTTTCAGCCTTCCTTATGTCACATTTGATCGTTGCCGGGTACGCCTTAGTACAGGCGTACGGCGCTGACCCGTTCAACTGGGTTGACAAGATGGCGTTTTCGGTTCCGATATCATCAACTCTCCTAAATCCAAACTTCTCTGCAGCGTTCATCGCGATCACCCTTCCCCTTATCTTGCGCCACCAGTTCAACCGGTCAGTAGGCGTGGCGACAAGAGTGGCTTGTGGAGCTGCTTCTCCTGCTTCAATGGCCGCGATTTCATTCATGGATTCATTTCAGGCGCAGCTTGCTGCATTGGTCGCTCTAGTGGTCCCGCTCATATGGGTAATGCAGCACTCAGGGAGACGGAGGCTTGAGGCTTCGGTCATGGTGGCTCCAGTGGTGGCGACCGTGTCACTCTTTCCTTTTCTGCTGGCTGATTCGAGGCCGACAATATTGCCGAGTGGGGACATGGACCCTGTCCGATTCACGGGATATGGAACCCTGATTGTAATGACCGCAATGATCGGACTATGTGGCTGGACCTTGCTCTGCACCCGATATCAGGATGGGTGGACTGAAGAAAGCAAGGTAGTGGAAGCGGACAGGGGGTCACGCCCACTTCGGTCAGTGACTATTTTCGGAGCTGTCGTGGCTCTTATTGGGGCGACAGTTGCTGTTTGGCCGCGCATTAGCGAACAACTAGCAAGCGGTTTGGCTCATAGACAGGAAATGTGGCAGGTAGGGCTGGATATTCTGCAAAAAAATCTGATAGTGGGTACTGGTCTGGAAACCTACTTCTTTCACTTCTCTCGTCTAAGGCCTGTCGAACACGCCGTGCTCTACGAAGGTTTGTTGTCTGACAACGTCCATAGCGTTCCGATAAGCATGCTCAGCGGCGGAGGGCTGCTTCTCGGATCCGCCTATTTCGCCATTCTTGTGATTGTGGGTATTTACGGTGTACGGGCACTGCGGCAGAGTTGCGGGTCGGAACAGGTAATGATCGGTGGTGTGCTGGCTGGTTGGATTGCTTACCAACTCCAGTCGACAGTCTCAATCGACGTTGTTGGCCTTGCATTTACCCAGTGGATCCTTGCTGGAATTTTACTGGCCCGAGGCGCAACAGGTGATCTGAACAAAGTGCCGCTTTCATGGATTCGAGCTGGTTCGGTGGGCCGTTTAGCCACCACTGGGAGGTTGTCGCATCAAAGGAGGAAGGGACAGTCACCTATAAGACAGTGGCTGCTGATGGGCACAATTGCAGTAGCCCTGGTAGTGATTCTCGGGCCAATATCGAGGCCGTTGAGGGCCGACCTTTCGTATAGAGATGCTCAAGAGGACTACATAGTGGGCGACATTAGGGCGTCTTACGACCACATGCAGTCTGTGGTTAGCCTGGACTCGAGAAATGGGCAGTACAGGGAGACTTTGGGAAAGATCTTTCTTGAGGCGAGAGATATCCCTTCGGCGTTGTACGAGTTTGAGGCTGGCGCTCAGTTGCGCCCAGGCTACGCACTGGCTGAGCGTTTGGCAGCCCGGATTAACAGTGATACCGGCGACATTGATCGTGCTGTCTACTGGTATGAGAAGGCCCTCGATAGTGAACCTTACGGTCCGTTTGGTCTGAATCAAGCGGCAGAGTTCCTTGCAACAATCGGTGAGACTGATCGGATGAATGAGCGGCTAGCCGAATATGAGAAACTCAACCTTGAAATCCTGAATCCTGTCATCGCGGATACCTATGAGGCGCTCGGAGACCATGACAATGCCGCGCGAGTTCGTGGTAATCGAGACTAGGACAACCATGTCGATTCGAAGATTGCAGTGGATTGTCGCCATGCTGGTCGAACGGGCTGTCCTTACCTCCTTCGTCGTTGCTTTCCTCGTTCGACTGCTTGCGGCGGTCGCAATCAACGTATTTCATGAAGGAGTTCTTATTCCTGATGAAGGCCAGTACCTGATACTTGCTCTGGTCGCATCGGAAGGTGAACTCACAGCTGATTTTTGGGGTGGTTACGGCCAGTCACTGTTTGATTCGACTCGAGCATTCATGTGGCCTCTTACGGCCCTCTTCTGGCTATTTGGCCCTTCTAGATTTCTTGCCCAGTTGCTCCCCGTCTTCTTCGGTGCAGTGACTGCTGCGGCAACGACTTTGATCGCTAGACGCTTTTTACAACGGCCGTTTGATCTCATAGCGGGGCTTATTGTGGCTTTGTTTCCATCACAGATCCTTTGGTCATCGGTTGTACTGCGCGAGTCACTGGTCTGGGCAGGTCTGGCGGGTATCGCCGTGTTGGTGGGGTACTCATACCAACAGAGATCTGTGGCGAGGATTGTGGGATCAGCGCTGTTAGCCGGCTTCTTGTTCATTGGGTTGGCTTGGCTACGAGATCACACCGCTGCACTAGCCCTGTGGTGCTTGTTCCCCGCCTTTCTGGTCGGGCAAGGGTGGCGATCTGTGAGGGTGATATCGGCCCTCTGCGTATTGGTGTTTGCACCGTGGTTTGTTGGAATGGGTCCTGTCGGAACAACGTTTGCTGGGAAGGCACTGGGAAACTTGGGTACGTCTCGGTGCTACATGTCCATGGAAGCCGATTCCAGTTACGGAGATTGTCAAGATGAACTGGAACTTTCTGATTGTCTTTCTTGGCTTGAGAAGGAGACCGGCGAGTGGCACGAGATTAGTAGTACGGCTGGGCGTCTACTCGATCGTCACACTGGGGATTGGGCTTGTGCACCCGTTGGCGATTCGAAGGCATTGTTGATTGACAATACGCTTGGTAGTGCTCTGGAAATTGTTCCCAGAGGCCTATTCAACACGATGGTTCGGCCCCTGCCGGGGGAGGCCCGTGCTGGCAGCAACGTTTCCTTTGCTGGTGTTGAATCTGTTTTATGGGTAACGCTTTACGGTCTTAGCGCATATGGCGTCTGGAAGAACAGAAAGAACATTGGTGAAACTGTTTTCTTGCTCTTGATCGTGGGAGTCGTTTCTCTGACGGGTGCAGTGACCCACGGCAACCTTGGAACCGCTTTCCGGCACCGGGGGCAACTGCTATTTGCGTTTGCCATCCTTGCGGCCGCAGGCTTGAAGGCGATGGTAGATAGGCGCAATAACAGGCAGGACCGAGGAGAACCAGTGGATCAAGTCGATCTTGGATTCGGACCTGGCGTTTAACCCATGGATTCAAGGCGGTGCAGGAAAGTGAACATCTCGGCCCGAGTTACCGTCCCCTGTGGGCAATAAGCCGAAGGTGTACAGCCGGTTGTAATTCCTGTATCAAGTAGCCAACTGGTCGCGTCGCTGTAGAAGGAACTGTCTGGTACATCACCGAAGTTCGCTGAATCCGGTACCTCTGGTGATCCTTCCAGACGCCAGAGAAAGGCTGCCATCTCAGCTCTGGTCACTGTTCCGTCGGGACAGAAACTAGTAGTGGTGCAGCCAAGGGTGATTGCCTCCTCGGCCAACCAGTCGACGGCCGTGCGGTAGGACGCGTTAGCTCCCACGTCCTCGAAGCTGGCAGTCGTGCTTGGTGTGGGTTGATCCTTTGAGCGCCACATGAACTTGGCCATTTCATCCCTTGTCACTGCCAGTTCGGGACAGGTGTATCCGGTGGCGACCTCGCCTGATGGGCAGCCAGCCGTGATCCCGCTGTCAAATGCCCAATCGATAGAGGTCTCCGCCCAGTGGCCCCTGATGGCAACGATCGAGCTTGGCACCACACCGAGGCTCATGATCCCCCAGCCCTGGCGATGGTCGGGACTGTCAGCCTGGCTGCCCCGGTTCCTGAGGCGCTCTTTCACACTGGCCGGATTGAGGCCCGGCATCGCTCCGATCATGAGTGCCGCGGCACCGGCTACATGTGGTGCGGAATACGAAGTCCCGGTGTTGCTGGCACCTGCCCACCGGCTGGTAGAGATCTGGGCAGGGGCAACTACCTCAGGCTTGAGTACACCCTCCTGATTGGGTCCCCAGCCGCTGTATGGCTCAAGTATCCCTGTGTCCCAGGCAACGGCACCCACTGTGAGCACATCCGTCATGTTTGCCGGCACTCCAATGCTGGCTGCAGGATTGGAGAATTCGAGGTTGCTGCTACCCCAGATGCGGGTGTCGTATACGGCCTCGCCCCCGGAGACGAGTTTGATCGAATAGCCATATAGGCGGCTGTCGCTAGACCCGTTCAGAAGGGTCAGGGTCTCAATGGCAGGCTCTCCACCACCCTGGCGCAGTTCGGAACATTTAATTTGTGTCGGAGCGTCATTATTTGGTAGTCCCAGTTCCATGTCAAATACACAGAGGTCAAGGTCAGTGGTCTCGTTGTCCCAGGTCAACAGGAGGTCGGCTGAGACTTCTCCTGCCAATCTAAACTGGTTGAACTCGATGAAAGTACCGTCCAGTTCGACCCAGCCGTCATAGTCATTGTCGACGGTCGTACCCACATGGTGTCGCTCGGCTGAGTTCCCCGCTGCCACCACCCAGGTGATCCCGGCGTCGATTCCACGTTGAATGTGTTCGGCACTGAAGTGGGTTCCATCCAGGGGACCTTCTACCCATTCCAGCGACATACTCACCACGTCAACCTCAGTGGCAACCAGCCAATCGACCATCTCAGCCATGTAGGCATCAGCGAACGTGACCAGCACCAACTTAGCTTCGGGGGCCATGTCGTGAACGATTTCTGCCATCTGGGTGCCGTGGTCAGTGCCGGTGTCTAGTACTTCGTCGGTGTCGAAAGAAATAGTTTCGATGTCGGTAGGTAACTCACCATCTAGCAAGGTGTCCCAGCCATCGAAACCTAGGTCCACGATGGCCACCCGTGTCCCGCCGCCCTTGAAACCAGCGTTGTGCCAGATGGGTGCGCCGACCATTGAAAGACCCTCAGAGGACACTGCTAACGTACGACGGGTGGGGTGAGGTTCTCCGGCTAGGTCGGTCGCCTGATGGGCTACAGAATCGGGACCCGTCTTATGCAGTGGCGTTCCTGGACTTGATGCGAGGGCCAGCAGTACGAGCATGCTGAGGCCAGCGAGTTGACGGCCAGGGGACTGCATGCGGGTGACCGTATCGTGGTGGGTGTTGATCCCGCCTAGTTCCATAAACTCCGGTAGGGCAAGGAATACATGAAAAGGACCGGGGTCGCTATGGCCAGAGATCGACGGCGTGTTGCTACGAGCAAAGTTATCCAAGATCTTGGTAGCGACGTCGTTGAGGGTTTCGGCGTTGAATGGGCTCGTTTCACCAATCAGTCCCTGTGCACAACCGAACTGCAGGAGATGTTTGAGCTTTACACGTCGATCTTTCCCTGGGATGACCTATCCGATAGTGCTGAGGGATTCGATGCCGGTTGTGGGTCTGGCCGTTGGGCCCGTTTCTTTGCACCGCGAGTGGGACTATTGCACTGCGTTGATGCCAGTGTGGCCGCATTGGAGGTAGCACGAGTAACTCTTGCTGGACTGGACAACGTTGAGTTTCGGAACGAGGATCTAAGTCTTCTTGGACTTGACGATAACTCGTGTGACTTCGGCTACTGCTTGGGAGTCCTGCATCACATCCCTGATACTGAGCGTGCTTTGGCGACGTGTGTGGCGAAGTTGAAGCCCGGTGCACCTTTTCTTGTGTACCTGTACTACGACCTAGAGGGTCGGGGGTTGTTGCGGCGTCACTTACTATCCGTGGTCACAATGGTCCGTTCAGTTGTAGCTCGGCTTCCGTCACGAGGCCGGGCGGTTGTGGCCGATGTGTTGGCCGTAGTCGTGTACTGGCCCTTAGCTCGCGTGGCAAGACTGGTTGAGAAAGTTGGGAGAGATCCATCGTCCGTACCGCTGTTCCAGTACCGTCACCGATCCTTCTATGTCATGCGAAACGACTCTCTTGACAGGTTCGGGACACGTCTAGAAAAGCGGTATAGCAAAGAGGAGGTGAGGTGCCTGCTTGAAGAGACTGGTCTAGAGAAGGTGCAGTTTGCAGATGGACCACCCTGGTGGGTTGCAGTTGGTTGGCGTGAAATGGTGGCTGAGTGATTCTCAAAGTTGGCGACGAGCCCCTTGTATCGGTAGTCATTCCCATGTTCAATGCTGGTCGCTGGATTCGCGAGGCGCTGGAATCAGTTGCTGCTCAGACCCATTCAGTACACGAGTGCATAGTTGTCAGTGACGGCTCGACGGACAGTGGGCCTGAAATCGTCAGGCAAATTGAAAAACAAGGTTCTCTTCCGTTAACGCTCGTTGAGATCGAACATGCCGGGGTATCGACCGCACGCAACGTTGGGATCGCCGCCGCATCTGGTCGCTTTGTAGCGCTACTCGATGCTGATGATGTGTGGCACAAGAAGAAATTGGAACTCCAACTCGAAACCATGCAACGGACAGGAGCGACCATGTGTACGACTGGTTACGCACTGTTTGATTCGGAGACTTCAAGGGTTAGAGGGGTGGTGGCCTCTCGACGGTCTGATCGAGCGATTCATCGCTGGATGGCCTTAGAGGGGAATGGGCTCGGCATCTCCTCAACGGCGATTATTGAGCGATCCGCGACAGATCATCTGGAAGGTTTTGACCAGCGAGTCTCTATCGGCGAGGATCTCGAGTTCACTATTCGAATGCAAGACGTCGGAGCGGTAGTGGCTGACAGCCGCGTTCTGGTTGGCTATCGGGTTCACCCGGAGCAGGCTCACCGTCGGTTGGACAATGTCTCAGAAAATGTGGCGAGGTTGTACGATTTGTTGCCAATCGAACGGTTCGGTCGACCCTTCGCCAAGCGTTGTCGTTCAAACCTTGATGCTCATGTCGGGTATTCTCTGCTAGCCCGCGGACACCCACTCAAGGCATTTGGTCGGCTAGTAAAGGCGGGGAGGGGGGATCCACGGCGACTTGTCACCCTTCCTCTCTACGCTCTTCTTCGGCGGGTGAGCAGACGTTTGAGTGCCTGGACACGCAGGATTGCCTTGTGGCCTCAGCCAGATTCTCTATGAGAGAGAGGTGGGCCAGGGTTTCGCAGAGGCTTCGCGGTGAAGCTCTCATTGTCTTGTTTGCGCGGATTGCAAGCGTCGGAGTGGGAACAGTGTTTGTGGTTCTCACGGCACGCCATCTGGGGCCAGATGGCCGAGGGGAGGTCGTTGTTGCATTCACAATTGCATGGGCGACCACGAGTGTTGCCGATCTCGGTACTTCGATAAGTGGTCGAATCAGCCTCCTGGATCCCGACAACGATGTGCGAGCATCTGATGTCGTTTCGCTTGTCGCGGCGTTGCTTCCATTCCAGTTCGTTCTGTCTTCCGCTGTAGTCGCCGTCTTGTCGGCTACCTCGTTGCAACTAAGTTTGGGTTTTTCGATAGCCACTGTTGCCTTGAGCATGGCGACGATGATGTTCAACAGTGCCACGTCCTTTTTCTTCGGATTGCGGCGATACCGCGACGTGCTGGTGGTCGAAGCGTGCCTTGCCGGTATCCAGGTCATTGCCCTGATAGGTCTCCTGGTGTCCAGCCGATTGACCCCTACTTCGGCGGTGCTAACGATGGCTGTCGGTTTGGCGTGTGGCTCCCTGTGGTTCGTAAGAGGCTCTGGAGCCATCGAGCAGGGCTTGAGGTCACGGGGTGCAACTCGCTGGAGACAGTTAATCATTGATGGTCTCTCACCAATGGCCGGTTTCATCGCCGCGTTCATTGCATTTCGCTTTGACAGAATAGTTCTGGCTATTGTGGCGGGCACCCACTCGCTTGGGATCTACGCAGTCGCTCTCACCGTTCCAGGGACTCTTCGGATTCTGCCTAGCGCTGTCGCCCAAGTGGTTTCAGATCGTGGGCGAAGTCACGTTGACACGGTGGCAGGGTTGCGGCGACTCACTAGGATTTTTGTTGTCGTACACACTCTGGTGTTGGCAGTAGCAGCAGTGGCTGGGTGGTTTCTCCTTCCCGAGGTGTTTGGTGAAGGCTTTGTGGAGTCACGTGATTTGCTGGTCGTGGTTACAGTCGCCGAAGCGGTGTTGTCGATCCACCTCATGCACCAGGCTCTGCTCGTTGGATTCGGCCGCCCCAAGGGCATTGGTGTGCCGCAGGTCGCCGGAGCGGCGGTGATGGTGATACTAGACCTCGTGATGATCCCTAGATGGGGCATGCAGGGTGCAGCCTGGGCCCTCCTGTTCGGCTATTCGGTATTGGCATTCGCTTCAACTACCTGGACGAACTATGAGTTGAGGAGGAACAGGCCTTGACTAGTGGTGGTGTGGGGATGCGACCTTTCGGGTATGTGCCGTATAGCCACAATCTTGAGCGTCCTGCTGACCGTCGCCGTTTCCCGCGGTACGCCACTATCCGGAACGTACCCTTCGACATCGTCTCAGGCTGGGAAGACAATGAGGTCATCATTGTGTCGACTGCCGCTGATATAACAAGGTGGGTAAAGGCACCAACCGATCGACAGATCGTCGTTGACCTACCAGATGCATTTCTGGATGAGCACCGGGGAATGCGGCGGTCACTTCGCGGCCTTGCCAAGTGGGTTAGCGGTGATGTTCGCAGGCCTGTACTTGATTACCACCGGGCAGTAGAGCTTCTCTTGGAGCGGGCTGATGCCGTTGTGTGCAGCACCGATGAACAGGCTGAGAAGCTCACCCGCTATTGCCACAACGTACATCCGATCCTAGATTTTCACGGCGAGGTTAGATGCCTGCCACCGACTCCCATCACATCGGACCGGCTGGACATCGTGTGGGAGGGTCTCACAGCCACCCTGCCGGCGGTCCGATCGGTTCTACCCGCTCTGCAGGCGTTAGCCGCCCAGGTGGACATCAGACTGCACCTCGTCACCGATCTTGTGGCACCCCGTTACATGAACCGGTTCCTCCTCCGAAGCACCGAGGAAGTCATATCTGATTGGGGAATAGACGTGAGGCTGCATCAATGGAGTGTCAACACACTGATCGAGGTCGCCGGTGGGTGTGACATAGCGATCGTGCCAGTTGACATGGTTGATCCGATGGCGCTGGGCAAGCCCGAGAACCGGATGCGTATCTTCTGGCGCCTTGGCCTGCCGGTCGTTGCGTCGGCAAGCCCTGCGAACGTTCGGGCGGCCTCTCTGGCCGGCATGGAAGACCAGGTGCTTTGTGTCACGTCTGAGGACTGGAGACGCACACTTGGATACCTGCACGCCCGGCCCGACGACCGGTTGGCTATAGCGATTGCGGGTCAGGAAGCTGCCCTTACTGCCTACTCTGATGAGTCTCTTGTTCAGCGCTGGGACCGACTGTTCGAATCACTCTGATGGGCATGCATATGGGTACTACCTCAGGCCAGTCCACCGTTACCTATGTATCAATGGACCCGCTGACCAGCACTGTCGGCTCTTCACAGGTACTGGCGTATGTCGAACGCCTGGCCCATCGTGGTGTCGATGTCGACCTGATCACCTTCGAACATGTAGTGGACGTGGCGCTTGTCAAGCACCTGTCGGATCTTGGCATCAGGTGGCTACCTCAGCGTTTCGGATCGCGCGGACCAGTAGGTGGCTTGAGTCGCGTTCTTCGGGCTTCCTGGGCAATACGGGGTGCCGCAGTCGTGCACGCTCGTAGCGACTTGGCGGCAGCCGCGGTGATGCTCAGTGGCGTTGACAACTGGGTGTGGGATGTCCGGTCCTTGTGGGTGGACCAGAAGGTGGCCTCTGGAGTCATTCGTCAAGGCTCGTTGTCGAAACGTGTGATGAGTTGGGTCGAGCGTCGAGCGGCACAACGATCGACAGCGGTGATCACACTCACGGAATCGGCTGTAACCGAACTGGATCATCGTTACGGGGGTGTGGTTTCACCAAAGGCACGGGTGATTACCACGTGTGTGGACCTTGACCGGTTCGAAATCTCACCGATGCCTCCAATGCCACTTCGTGTGCTGTTGGCCGGCACCCTCAACAGGTATTACGACGTCAAGGTGATGCTTGACCTCGTAGCAGAACTTAGGCAACACCAACCTGTCGAGTTCGTCGTAGCATCTCCCGGAGAGACTGATTGGGAGAACGAGCTGGCGGACGTGGAGGCGGTTCGTATTTCAGTCGTGCCTGACGAAATGGCTGACCTCATAGCGACATGTCACCTCGGGTTGTGCGTGTGCCGTGACGATGCTGGAGTGAGTCTACTGGCTGCCGTGCCGACCAAGATTGGTGAGTTTCTCGCAAGCGGGCGGCCGGTGGTAGTGAACCCGGGGTTGATCGACGTGGTTGATCTGCTGGAGCACCATGGATGTGGTGTGGTTTATGGGTCGTCGTCATCTAGCGGAGAAGGGGAGGTGGTGGATCAACTTGAGTCGGTACTTGTCGATCCCGGGGTGCCCGAACGCTGTCGGTTGTTGGCGGAGTCCCACTTCGATCTGGATCGAGGGGTCGAAGGACTCCTTGAGATATATGAATTGGTAGGCAGAAAGAGGTGAGCGGCGTCTCGTTTGGTCAGCGAAGGCTTCTGCTGGGTCTGGGAATGACGTAGTCGGAGGCGGAACAGGACGGGTCGGCTACCGTGAACAGACATCGTCCGTCGGAGTCGCGGAGTAGTAGATGTCTGTTTTCCTACAATGAAGGTCGTCATTACTGGTGGTGCGGGTTTCATCGGAGCAAACCTGGTCCGAACGCTTGTCCGTCGAACCGACATCGACGAAATCATCGTGATCGATGACCTGTCATTCGGGTTTCGGTCGAATCTAGATGGCCTCGAGGTGACCTTCATTGAAGGTTCGATTCTCAACGAGGACCTGCTTAGAACGGCCATTGCCGGTGCTTCAACTGTCGTCCATCTGGCTGCTCGGTCCTCCGTTCCCCGGTCGATCGCCTATCCACTGGCAACTCACGAGGACAACGCGACGGGTACCGCGCTTGTGCTTGAAGCGGCGCGCTCTGCGGGCGACGTGCAGGTGATCGTGGCTTCCTCGTCCTCCGTCTATGGTGCCAACGACACCCTGCCAAAGCATGAGGACTTGGCAGCGCGTCCCGTAAGCCCTTACGCAGCAAGCAAACTTGCTACCGAGGCCTACACGCTGGCTTGGGGTCATAGTTACGACATACCGGTCCTGGCACTCAGGTTCTTCAACGTGTTCGGGCCGCTTCAGCCCCCCCTGCACGTTTATGCAGCCGTTATTCCGGCATTTCTCTCGGCAGCGATGCAGGGTCGACCTCTTCCAGTTCACGGTGACGGTAAACAGTGTCGGGACTTCACTTACGTGGAGACTGTCGTATCCGTGATAGTTGATGCCATCCAGCGCCGGGTCAGCCACCTTGAACCGTTGAATCTCGCATTCGGCCAGAAGATCACCTTGTTGGAGGTTATTTCCGAACTCGAGACGATTCTGGCTCGCCCTCTAGCGGTTGAGTTCCAGAGCTCTAGGGCAGGTGACGTCGCCCGTTCGCAGGCAGATTCGTCAGCACTGCGGGGTTTGTTCCCAGAAGTCGAACCTGCTGACTTTGCTGCTGGCTTGCGGACCACAGCAAACTGGTTTGAGTCAACAAGACCATGGGAACGTGATTCCGGTTGATGTCGGGTAGCCGGTACCCGACATCTGCTAGGCAGCTTCAAGGCTGTTCAGCAGATACCGGCTCACCGTCCGATTCATCTGTGCCGACGGGAACGGTCAGAAGGTATCCGCCAACGAATGTCAGGGTGGCGCCGATCATTGTGGTTAGCACCCAGGCTGATTTTGGATCAACGCTGCTCATCACGTAGGAGAGGATGCCGATGCCAATGGTCCCGATATAGATGGTGCCAACCGCTATTGGTACGGGAAGACCCATGCGTACCAGACGGTGGCTAACATGATCCTGGCCACCCAGGAACGGGCTACGCCGTTTCGCCAGGCGCGAGATCGTGACCAGTGTCGTATCGAAGATAGCTACCGAACACACAAGTACTGGGACTAGAGCACTCAACAACCTTTCGCCTTGGAACCGTAACTTGATGCCCAGGTATGCGACAAGGAAGCCGATGAAAAGTGACCCACCGTCACCCATGTATATGCGGGCAGGGTGGAAGTTGTGTCGTAGAAAGCCAACGGCGCATCCTGCCAGGCCGACAGCAAGACCCGCTACGAGGAACTGGCCACTGGTAGTGGCGATAGTGAAGATTGTCAGGCTGGTGATCGCAGCGATACCGGCTGCCAGGCCGTCCATATTGTCCAATAGGTTGAATGCGTTGGTTATCCCGACAAACCAGAGAACGGTTAGGCCCACGTTGACGGGTTCGCTGGCGGTAACGATCACCCCGGTACCGACTGACCAGATCACTAGTGCTGCTGTTACCTCAGCCCCAATACGACACAGTGGTGAAATGTCTCGAACGTCGTCGGCTAGGCCGACAAGTGCGAGGAACACGGCTACTGCCAGAACGACCAGCAATTCACTTAGGCCACTGTTCGGAGGCCAAATCAGGGCATTGACGGCCACCATCAGGGCGAAGGTGGCGACGATGGCGACACCACCCAGATACGGGATAGCGATTTCGTGGCTCTTGTGCCCACCCGGATGGTCAAGCAGGTTCCTTTGGAGTGCCAACTTCATTGCCCATGGTGTCAACACGGTGCACAGTCCTGCTGTGGCCAAAAAGACCGCTAGGTACTCCCACCAGACTCCGGTCACCTGTGGTCCACCCTCCTACGCCTGCTGGTCGTCAATCACCGACTGGATGATGTCGTCGAGACCTGTCGACGGGCTGAACCCGACAAGTTGCCTGGCTCGGTTGGTGTTGGGCACGCGTCTTTCCATGTCCTCGAATCCTGCCTCGTATGCGGCATCGTAGGGGATGAACTCGAGGCCGCTTTTCGAATCTGCGAGTTCAACGACCCGCTCTGCAAGCTCTTTGATGGACACTTCTTCGCCGCCGCCGAGGTTGAACACCTTGCCGAAGGACTCGGGATGTTCAGAGAGTGCGACCAGTCCCTCAATGACGTCGCCCACGTGACAGAAGCACCTGGTCTGGTTTCCGTCACCGAAGATGGTTATCGGTTCGTTTCGGAGTGCCTGGCCGACGAATCGCGGGATCACCATTCCGTAACTGCCAGTTTGGCGGGGGCCCACGGTGTTGAAGAGGCGGATGATTACCGTCTCGAG
>Ga0187827_10003676_pt1 | contig 19594 bp, 20 predicted proteins | sample ETNtaG_39_FD_167969 | JGI IMG/M metagenome (GOLD analysis project Ga0187827, IMG submission 167969) | Marine microbial and viral communities from oxygen minimum zone, Eastern Pacific Ocean - ETNP2014_SV_150_PacBio MetaG (Illumina Assembly) | ecosystem: Environmental > Aquatic > Marine > Hypoxic... | reverse complement strand
TTGCTTTCCCTAAAATCCTGTCAAAGTCCATTTCATAAGCAGGCCTTGTACTAAGCAAGCGGCCAAAAGGATGGGCTATTATATCAACATGCTCGTTTTCCATCGCTTTAACTAACCTTTGAGTTATTTTCTCCTTAGGATTCTTAAATCCGGAATGTATTGCTGCTAGAACGATATCTAGATTTCTTAAAACGCTATCTTTCATATCTAAGCTGCCATCTGATTTAATGTTTACTTCTCCGCCTTGTAGCACAGTAAAATTTTTTATTTTATTGTTTATTTTATCAATCTCTTTTCTTTGTTTTTTAATTCTTTTTTCATTTAATGAGTTTGCAATCTTGAATGTATCTCCAACATGGTCAGTTATGCATATATATCCAAAACCAAGTTTTTTTGCAGCCAAAGCCATTTCCATTATTGTATTGCTGCCATCAGACCACTTTGTATGCATCTGCAGATCTGATTTAATGTCATTATAGCCAATAAGTTTTGGCAGTTTTCCTTTAAATGCGGCTTCTATTTCACCTTCTTCTTCCCTTATCTCCGGCTCTATATATTTTAAGCCAAGTTTTTTATAGCATTCTTCTTCAGTTTTGCCTGCTAAAAGTTTATTTGTTTTCTTATTAAATAAGCCATATTCAGATAATTTCATTCCTTTCTTTATTGCAATTTTCCTTAACGCAATATTGTGCTGCTTGCTTCCGGTAAAATACAACAAAGCTGCCCCATAGGTTTTTTCAGGCAACACTCTTAAATCCGCTTGTATGCCTTCTAATCTAACAGAGGCTTTTGTAGGGCCTTTTGCCAAAACATCTTCTATATCATCCATTTTTGTAAAGAAATCCATTACTTTGCCAGAATTTTTCGATGTTATTAGAATATCAATGTCTCCGATAGTTTCCTTTTTTCTTCTTAAAGAGCCTGCTACCTCTATTTTGTTTACATCTTTTAATTTTTTAAATTTGTTCTTTATTTCTTCTGCAATATCCAAAGCAGTCCCTAAAAGAAATCTTTTTCCAGAAGCTTTTGCAAATTCAATACTTTTTAGTATGTTTTCCTCAACAATTGGGCCTAAGCCTTCTATTTTTTGTATTTTATGTTTTTTGGCTGCTTTTTCTAAATCTTTTATGTTTTTTACATTTAATTTTTTATAGAGCTTCATGATTGTTTTTGGGCCTAAGCCTGACACGCTACCAAGCTCTTCCATATTTACAGGAACTGCTTTCTTTAGTTTTTCATAATATTCTAATTTTCCTGTTTCGAGAAACTCAGATATTTTCTTTGTTAGTGCTTCTCCAACTCCAGGAATATCATCTAACTTCCCTTTTTTCCAGACTTCTTCTATATCTTCATCTAAGTTCTCAATAACTAAAGCTGCTTTTTCATAAGCTCTTATTTTGAAAACCATCTCTTCTTTAATTTCGAGAAGCTGTGCTATATTTCTTAATAAGGAAGCTACTTCATAGTTTTTCATATAGGTTTATTTAATTTAGAAGTATATAATATTTATGCCAAACTCCTCAACAAATACCCAATTGCATAAGCAATGATTGCTGCTGCGCTGCCTATAAGCAAAGTTTGCATGCCACTTTTGAACCAATTCTTTCCTGTTACGTAGATTTTTGCAGAGCCTACAAAGAAAAAGGCAATAAAGGTCAATACAATCGACAATTGGAATGCTATTGCTTTTACTGCTTCAGAGAAAAATGAGATAAAATAAGGCATTAATGGTATTGAACCAACCAATGCGAATGATACAAATGTTACAAATCCTTTTTTTATTGGAGAGGTTTTTTCTTCTATAATATTAAGCTCATCAATCATCATTGTATCTACCCATACTTTTTTATTTGAGGTAATTGTTTTAACTGCTCTTTCTAATTGCTTTCCTTTGAAGCCTTTTCTTCTGAATATTGCTCTTACCTCTTCTATTTCTCCTTTAGGATAATGCTCTATTTCCCAGGTCTCTCTTTTTCTTTCTCTTTGTGCAAATTCAATATTAGACTTTGAGCTTAAATAATTGCCAACAGCCATTGAAAATCCATCTGCTAAAAGATTTGCTAAGCCAAGAATTATGACAATATTTACAGACAAGGCAGCTCCTGCAACTCCGGAAACAACTGCAAATGTTGTAATAGAACCATCAATAGCCCCATAAACAAAATCACCAACATAAGAGCCTTCATGTTTATGAAGTTCTAAGGTTTTTATAGACTTAGTTTTGTGGGCTTGTTTTACTTTTTCTATGTTCTTAGCTTTATAAGCTGCCCGGGCTTTTTTTAGTCTGGATGGCATTTTATTCTTTTAGAAGTTATAAATATAAAAATAATATAAAAATGTATTGTTTACTAAAAATCATCCAGAGTCTTGTGCGTTTTCAAGAAATTATCAGCTTTCTTTAGGATTTCTTTTGCATTTTTATAAGTTAGTTTTTCTATTGCTTTTTCGTAAGGAAGCCATTCAAAGCCAATATGCTCAAAAGAGATCTTTATTTTCTTTGTACTGGTTTTTGCAAGGTAAAAAACAACCTCTTTGCTTATTAACTCTCCTTTAAATTTGAAGTAATACTGTATTTTTTCTTTAAAATTAGGAAGAATTTCAATGTCTTTTATTCCAGTTTCTTCCTCTACCTCTCTTTTCACTGTTTCTGTATCAGTTTCCTTTCCTTCTATATGCCCTTTTGGGAAATCCCAGTGCCCTTCTTCATAGTGTAAAAGAAGAAAAATTGGCTCTTTTTCCTTTATAAAGACAATTGCACCTGCGGATATTTCACGTTTCATTTATATTGCTTATATAGAGGTTTTATATATAGTTTTCTGGGATTTTAGAACTTTTAATCTGCTATTAGCACCCATTTATAAACAAAAACCGAAAGGTTTAAATATATCCTTCTCAATAGATATATTAAAAAGGTGGTTTTAGAGTATAGCAAAATATATATACTACAAGCACGTAAATTATTTGCTAGGTCCTAATAGAACAGGGTGGTAGTTCTGGATCAATTACAGCGATAAAAAGAGAGTTAAACATTCCAATCTAATTTTTCCAGGGGTGTGGGAATTTTTTGGATGTAAACAAGCAGATATAAGAGTCTGTGATGCAATTCATGTTATTAAATTAATCCTACCATTAAGGGTGTATGGGAGTTTTATCACCTCTTTTCTCCTATATGGTCTGAAGTGGGATTTTTCATATTAAAAGCTAAAAATGAAAATAACAAACACCAAAATTTATGACACTGTAAAGGAAGTTGTTGGGGAAGACAGCTTAAAAGTAGTTGAATTTCTTAAAGACAAGAAGAATATTTCTGATTTCAAGATTGCGGAAAAGGTTAATGCTGATATACATGATATTAGGAACATTCTTTACAGGCTTTATAACCATAATCTAGTCAGTTATTACAGGAAAAAGGACAGGCAGAAAGGATGGTATATAAGCTACTGGACCTTTAACAAGAAAAGGATTAAGGATTTAATGAAGAATCTTCATTATTCTAAGATTGATAAATTTACAGAAAGACTGCAAGTAGAGGAAGCAAATAGAGGCAACTTTTATCTTTGCCCAAATGCTTGTGTCAGGGTTAATTTTGAAAAGGCAACTGATTTTGAGTTCAAATGCCCTGAATGCGGAGTTATACTAAATCATCAGGATAATGGAAAGACTATTGAATTCCTGCAGGGAAAGATTAAGGAACTGCATGCAACGAATGGATTTGCCAAGATGGGCAATGGCTTTGCTGCAGCAGGCAATGGGTTTGGTAATGGGCATAGCATTGTTGGCAACGGGCATTCTAATGGAAATGGTCATAAAATAAACAGTGTAACAAGATCTAATAAAGTTGTTAGGAAAGCTACTAAAGCAAAGAGTTCTAAGAAGAAATAAAGATTTATGATTTCTTTATTTTTGCAACGAAGAAACCTTCAGTATCATTATCCTGTGGCCATATTCTTAAACAATTTTTTATATTTTCATTATACTTATTATTGTCAAACTCTAAGATTGGTTCACTTCTCTTTAAATTGTTTATTTTTATTTCCTCTAATTGGGCATTATCGTATTTATTTATTAAAAAATCAACTACTGCCTCATTTTCCTCTGGCTCTAGGCTGCAAGTTGAGTAAACTAATGTTCCGTTTTGTTTTAAAATGTTAAAGGCAGTCTCTATGAGCTGTTTTTGCGTTATTGACAATCTTTTCACCATATTCGGATTCCATATTCTTAGTGTTTTCAAAGATTTCCTTATAGTGCCTGTGCCAGAACAGGGTGCATCAACAAGGATTTTGTCAAATTTTATGTTTGAATTATAGAACCACTGGCCCTGCATCAAGGTGATTATGCAGTTAGTTATTCCGCACCTTTGTATGTTCAGGCTTAAAGGCTTTATCCTAGGTATCTGGTAGTCATTTGCGATCAAAACCCCTTTATTGTTCATTAAAGCTGCAAGTTGAGTGGTTTTGCTTCCAGGGCTAGCTGCTATATCCAAAACAACATCAGTTTCTTTTGGCTCTAAAACCAAAGGGGGAATCATAGAAGCTGCTTCCTGAATATAAAAATAGCCCAAAGAATGCTCTATTAGATTTCCTATATCTCTTCTTTCTTTTTTTATGTGCTCAATGTAAAAACCATCTTTGCACCATGGTATTTCTTCTAAATTCCAGTTTTTCTCCAGTCTTTTCTTTAATTCGTCTAGGGATATTTTTAATGTGTTAACTCTTATTGACCTCCTTAAGAAAGATAATGAATATTTTTTAAATTCTTTAAAGTCTGTTAGTTTTTCATATCTTTCAATGAATTTCTCCTTGAATTCAATTTCTTCTGAATCTGGCATTTCTGTTGGCATTTTAAATAACTCTGTATAGGGAATCAGTTTTTTGTTTCTAATCTAACGCTGATTAATAATCATGAATTTCCAAATCTTCAACAGGAGTTTTATCGCCCTCTAATGAAGGTCCTCTCCCATTTAAGATAACTGGTAATAACCTATCTTCGATGTAATGGGCTGCTGCTCGATGACTTCATCCAATCCTAGGATCCATACTTTCGTATACGCCCTCTTCTACCTCGCTTACCGGAAATGCAGGAAATGTATCATTATGATCAATTCCTTTAATTATAGATGCTAAATTAATTACTCCAATTGTTCTATTTCCAAAATATAACCTATCCACTTGTAAATCCAATAAGATTATATCGCCTATTTCGGGTATTTCTTCTGGCATAATGCAAGAAAACAGTAATTATAATTTAAATGTTGTTAAAATTAAAGGGGGTTTCCAAAAGCTGAAAATGCAAGTGCTGTATGCAATATTACTGAGATAATAAATATCCACCAATAATAGCAATGCATAGCATAGAATTTTTTATACCATGCATACTGCATCATCCTGCTTGTAAATTTTTGCCCGGCTAAACACCTGCATGAGAAAAAAATCAATACAATACTAAATAAGTTAACTATGCCTAAAATAAATATTAATTTAACGCCTAAATCAGGATTTAACACCATTTTAAATTGTTTTCACCATATATGGGCCTTGTTTTTTATAGTCAAGCTTGGCAAAATATTGCCTTGCCCCTATGCCTGAAATTACTACTATTTTATCTTTTCTGTTTTTTGAAGATATTTCTTCTGCTGTTTTTAACAGTTTCTTTCCAATGCCCCTATGCTGGAAGCTTTCATCTGATTTTTTTCCTATTGGCACTGCTGATGAGTATATATGAATCTCCCTTACTAATGCTGAATCTTTTGTTATTTCTTTTCTTAAGAATTGTGAGGGGAATCTTAATCTGCAATAACCAACTAAAATATCATTTTTTCTATCTTCTGCTGCTATGAAAAACTCTTTTCCCTTTGACGCTTCATATTCTATTATTTTTATCTGGATCTTGTTGATATTTGTTGTTTTATTATTCATGATATTAATTCCTGCTTCCCTGCATCTTATGCATCTGCATTTGATATTTTTTTGTTTACATAATTTTTCAACATACTGCCTTAAGTTTGTTTTATCAACGCCTGCTTCTGTCATAAAAGTAGGTATGTCTCTTTGAACACGCATAATCCTCACATACTCAGGTATAAATTTTTTAAGTTTAATTATTAAATCAGCCGCTTGTTTTGTTGTTAATGGCTTAAATTTTCCTTTTTTGTATTCCTGAAATAATCTGGTGCCTTCCAGGACCATGCATGGATATATCTTAAGCATATCCGGCTTGAAGTTTTCATCTTTAAACAAGGCTTTCAAGGCATTTAGATCTTGTTTTTTTGTAACTCCCGGCAAACCTGGCATAATCTGGTAATTTATCTTAAAACCTAAATCCTTAAGGATTCTTGTGGATTCTATTGAATCTTTTACTAAATGACCCCGGTTTATGTTTTCAAGAACTCTGTCATATACTGTCTGTATGCCCAGTTCAACTCTTGTGCAGCCAAGCCTTAACATCTCATTGCCCTGCTCTAACTTTCCATAATCCGGTTTTGTCTCTATTGTGATTCCAACACATCTTATGCCTGCTTTTTCATTTTTAATCTGTTCTGCTTCAAGGTTTGTTTTTTTGTTCTTTATTTTCAGGAGTTTTTTGTGTATTCTTTTTGTTCTTTTTTCATTTGCAATATCTCCTGGAAGCTCAAAAAAGTCCTTGAATTTGATTAGATTCAATTTGTTATTTTTGCTGATGAATAAGGATGAGAAGTCATTCATTGCCTGCAATGCATTTTTTGTGAAGCTTTCCTGATAAGCCTTTGAGCAGCTTGGAAAAGTCCCCCCCATGATAATCAACTCTAGTTTATCAGGAACATGAGCTGCGGCTACATATTGCTCTAACCGGTTCATGACCTGGAGATAAGCATTGTATTTGTTTCTTATTGCTCTTCTAGTAGCAGGCTCTTTTCCAGTATAAGATTGGGGTACAGTGCCAAAAACAGAATTAACACCTCCAGGACAATAAGAGCATCTTCCATGAGGGCAGGGATGAGGTTTTGTCATTATTGCGCATACTGCTACGCCTGAAATAGTTCTTGTTGGCTTTGCAAGAAGAAATTTTCTTATTTTCGGAATGTCTTTAATATCTGCATTGAGCAAAATATCTATATCTCTTGGGATTTTCTTTAAACAAAATTTCCTGCATAGCCTTGTCTTTTCTACTGCAATCTGTTTTTTTGTGGGTTTTTTCTTTTTTATTAATTCAATTACTTCCCTGAAAAAATCTTGTTCCATAATGCCTGAGAAAAGTTAGGGGTATTTAAAGGTTGAGTGTTGTTGGTGGTTGAGTTTGACACAAATATAGTTGCCTCAAATTAGGAATAACAATTTCTTTAATATTCCATTAATTTTTTAAATAATGAATATTTTTTATAAAAAATGGGGTGTAAAAATAATACCTAGTATCTAAGCAGGTACAATCCTTTTAGTAATGGTTTCCACTTTGGTAGTGGAAATGATTATTTAGATGGTGTTGTTGAAAGTAATTCTGTAACTAATTCTGGTTTTGTTTTACTCAAAACAAACCAAACAGTTTTCCGATAAAGAATATGTAAAATAATAAAAGCATCCAGCCTTCCCATCTTGTGACTTCTTTTCCCAAAGTTATGAAGAAAAACAATAAGGTTGCTACCATCATCATTGGCAAGCCAAAACTAAGTATGCTTGGAGGGATGATTAAAGCTCCAAACAAGGCAGGCACTCCCATAACAGCAAAAGTATTGAATATGCTTGAGCCCAATATGTTTCCAACTGCTATCTCATGCTTTCCTTTTCTTACTGCTGTAATGCTTACTGCCAGCTCAGGCAATGATGTGCCTAAAGCTACAGCACTTATAGCTATTATCTCTTTTCCCAGACCGAATATACTAGATAATCTAATAACAGATTCGACAGTATACTTTGCACCAATAAAAATAAAAACAGCGCTGGCAATAAGCACAATAACAGTTTTTGCATCTAGTTTCTTCCTGCCTTTAAGCTCTCCCCTCATTTCCTTCTTTATTTCAATATCTTTATGTTCCTTTTCAGAACTGGTGATATAGAAGAAATAAATAACAATGCCTGAAATTGACAACAAAGCCTCTGGCAAAGTAAAAATACCATCCCAAATCATTGCAGTAAACAAGAATGCCGAACCTACTAATATTGGCAGGTCAACATGAATAAGCTCATAAGCAATTTTTAATTTTTTGCCAATAACAGCAGCAATGCCAAGGACAAGAAATATATTTGCTATATTTGATCCAACTACATTGCCTACAACTATTTCTGAAGATTTGTTTAAAACAGCGAAAATTGAGGAGATGAGCTCTGGCATAGAGGTTCCTATTGCTACAATAGTAACTCCTACAATGAAAATTGGCATGCCAAAAAATAACCCTATTTTTTCAGCAGAGTCTGTAAAATAATTTGAAGCCTTGATTAAAACAAACAGGCTAACTGCAAAAATTCCAATCCAAATAAGTATATCTAACATTGTTTTTTATCAAATAAGCCAAATAATTAATTAACCAACTATATCAGGTCTTACCTTAACCACAACAAACTTATAAATTTCTACAATAACAAAAACAGAGCTTGAAATCAAAATAACATAGACCCAGTCCATCAATGATAAAGGTATTGTTTTGAAAAATGTGTTTAATGGTGTGTGGATTACAATAACCTGCATTATTATTGACATCAGGATTGCACCCCAGAGTCTCATATTTGTAAATAGACCTACCTTAAACAATGAGTTAAATTCTGAACGGCAGTTTAGCACGTTAAACATCTGGAAAAACATCAAGGTGGAAAAGGCCATTGTCTGTGCATATGCAAGATTTGTTTCTGGACTGTATAATTTAAAGACAGCTAATGTGCCTATCATCATTGTAACCCCCACAATAAGCATTCTTATTATTATTGGGTTCGAAATTATGCGCTCTTTATTGCCCCTGGGTTTTCGTTCCATTATGTCAGGATCAGAAGGGTCAACACTTAGTGCCAAAGCAGGCAATCCATCTGTAGCTAAATTTATCCATAATATCATTATAGCTATTAAAGGTAATGGTAAGCCAATCAAAACTGCAATGAATATTGTCAGGATCTCTCCCAAGTTTGAAGACAACAGATATTCCACAAATTTCTTGATATTATCGTAAATGTCGCGGCCTTCTTCAACAGCATTCACAATGGATGCAAAGTTATCATCTGTCAATACCATGTCAGAAGCTTCTTTTGCAACATCAGTCCCTGTTATACCCATAGAAACTCCAATGTCTGCTTTTTTTAAGGCAGGAGCATCATTTACGCCATCACCGGTCATCGCAACAATATGGCCTTTTTTCTTTAAAGCTTCCACAATCTTGTTCTTATGCTCTGGATTCACTCTAGCATATATTGAAATGTCTTCAACGTGCTTTTCCAGCTGTTTTTCTGTCATTCTGCTTAGAACCTGTCCTGAGATTGATTTTCCTTCAATCCCTATTGCATGTGCAACTGCTTTTGCAGTCACTTCATTGTCCCCTGTTATTACAACAACCTTAATTCCTGCACGCTTGCATTTAGTTATGGCCTGCTTTACCTCTTCTCTTGGGGGATCCATCATTCCCTGCAGCCCTACAAAGATGAGGTTTTTTTCTGCTCTTGACTTATCCATTACGGTCTTGTATGCGAAACCTAAAACTCTTAAAGCGCTGTTTGCAAATTTTTTATTGATTTCCAGGATTTCTTTTTTCCTTTTTTCTGTCAGCTTCTTTACTTTTCCGTTCTCATAGATTGAATTGGATAATTTTAATATTATTTCCGGAGCGCCTTTGACATAAGCTAAATTCTCTCCATTTATGCGGTGCATGGTTGTCATTATTTTTCTTTCAGAAGTAAATAAGATTTCATCTTTTCTTGGATATTTTTTTTGCAGTGATTCCTTGTTTATTCCTGATTTCTCCGCGCTTACAATCAAAGCTGCTTCTGTTGGGTCTCCAATGACGGTTGTTTTGTCAAAAGCAGCATCATTGTTCAAGGCCCCTATGTTAAGCAGCAGGCTTATTTCCTTCATATTTATTTTTTTATTGTCATGAAGAAATTCTCCTTTCTTTTCATAGCCGGATCCAGACACATCTATTATCTTCCCGTTGGCGTAGATTTTTTTAACTGTCATCTCATTTTTTGTCAATGTTCCAGTCTTGTCAGTGCATATGACTGTGGTTGAGCCTAATGTCTCTACAGAAGGAAGTTTTCTCACTAATGCATTTCTTTTTATCATCCTTTGGACGCCTATTGACAGGCCTATTGTAACTACAATTGGCAGGCCTTCCGGTATTCCTGCTACTGCTAACGCGACTGCAAGTATGAAAAACTCCAGAAGAGGCTCTCCTTTCAGTACGCCTGTTATGAAAACTATAAATACAATCATCAATGTTGCGATGCCAAGTCTTCTGCCCAAAACTGCAAGCTTTTTCTGCAGCGGCGTTGGTTCTTCATCTGCTTCATCTATCATCTTTGCAATCTTTCCTATCTGGCTCTGCATCCCTGTTGATGTCACAATGGCTTTTCCTTTGCCATTGGTTATTATTGTGCCGGAGAATATCATGTTTATCCTGTCAGCCAAAGAAGTCTTTTCCGGCAGCACTTTCAGCTCTTTTTTTACCGGTAAAGACTCTCCTGTTAAGGCTGCTTCCTGGGTCTGCAAATTTATCAATTCCAGTAATCTTGAATCAGCAGGTATTTTCTCTCCCGTTTCCAATATAATTATATCTCCAGGAACCAATAATTTTGCATCTATCTCTTTTTCTTTTCCATCCCTCATAACTTTTGCTTTTAGAGAAGCTAGTTTTTTTAAGGCTTCAATTGATTTTTCAGCTTTATATTCAATCCTGAATCCTATTATTGCGTTTGCAATAACTATAACGCCAATAACTATTGCATCTTCTTTTTCCCCAAGAAAAACCGAGATTATTACAGCCGCTATTAGGATGTAAATCAAAATGTTATGGAACTGCTCCAGAAAAATCTTTATTGGAGATATTTTTTTTGTCTGCTTTATCTCATTATAACCATATTTTTTTAGCCTAATGTCTGCTTCTTTTTCTGTCAAGCCCTGTTTGCTTGTCTTTAATTCCCTAAATACTTCTTCTGTTTTTTTATAATGCATCTTTAATTTAAGCGGTAATCCTTTTCAACAGAAATTCTTTTTAGCTGCTGAAAAGTAATGCCTTCTATAAATTTGGCATAATTAGCCTTGTAAATTTCTTTTTCAATGAGTTTACTCAATTTTTTCTGCATTTTTCTCACCCTTTTTTATTTGTTTTATCTTTATTAAGAAGTACTCTAGGCAGTCTAAACCGCAGAAAGAGGCTTTTTTCCTGAAGTCTTCAGGACCGAAAATGATTGTATAGTTGTTTGAATTATAATGGTCCAAAGTGTTAGAGCAGGTTGTGCAGTAACTTGCATGCTTCTTTTCATGCTCTTTTATCTTTTCCTGGATTGATTTTGCAACATTTAAAGTGCCTTTCTCCAGCTCCTGCTTTAATCTAACTAATTCATAATGCTCTAATGAGCCTAAAAACTTCGTAAATCTGTACATATTACCACCTCATTTGTTTTCTATTGGTTCAAATTTGATGTACCATTTATTTGTATCAGCATCAAATAAGAAGATTACGTTGTATTTCTTGTCTTTGTCTAAAGCGAACAATAAAGGCATAGGAATAGTTGTTTCAAAACTAGAACCTCTCTTGTAAAGCTTTCTCTTGAATTCTGTTGGCATTTTACTTATATTTTTATTAATTTTTATTCTTATTAAAATACTTATATTTAAATTTTTTGATTTTTACTCTTGTTTTATTAAAATATTACTTATGTTTATACTTATTTATTTGCTTATTTAAGAAAGGGTAGATTTTATAAATTACAATTAAATCCTTTTTCTAATGAACATAGCAATCATTTCATATTCAAAAGATAAAGCAAGCATTAACATTAAGGAAAATCTCGTCAATAATTTTGATTTCAATGGATTAGATGAGAAATTTGATAATAATAATATTTTTCAAACTACAATAGACAATAATATAATAAAACTTCATACAATTAATTCTGAACATATCTATACAGATGACCTTGATAGAAAAATAGATGCTGATTTGTTTATTTTCATATCAAAGCACAGTGCTGTTGAAGGCAGGCCAAGCTTGACATGCCATCCAATCGGTAATTTTGGTAAGGCAGAGAAAGGTGGGAGGGAAAAAACATTATGCACAGCTCCATCTTTTTTTCTAAAAAATATTCTTAATGAATTGAATAAAAACTCTGATGATGCTGATTATGATGTAACAATGGAGGCAACTCATCATGGGCCTTACTTGGAAAAACCTGTTTTGTTTGTTGAGATAGGCAGCACAGAAAAAGAGTGGGAAAATAAAGATGCAGGGAAGATTATAGCAAAATCAGGAATTAAAGCGATAAAAAAGAGTACAATGGAGAATAATTCAATAAATAAAAATAATGATGAAAAAAATGTTTCAATAAACAATAAAAACAAGGATTATGAAAGCACTTTTGTTATTGGGGGCAGCCATTACAACCACGTTGCAACAAAAGCAATGTTGAAAACTAATTTTGGAGTAGGGCATATATGTCCAAAGTATAATTTAGGGAATTTAAATGAAGAATTGATCAAAAAAGCAATGAAAAAAACTATTCCAGAAGCAAGATTTGTTTTACTGGATTGGAAGGGCTTGGGTAAGGAAAAGCAGAGAATTGTTGATATTCTAGAAAGAAGTGATATCGAGTACAGGAGAAGTGATAAGTTCTTTGATTAAACATCAATGATTTATTACCCTAAACAATAAAAACAAGAACATATAAATAATAACAGTTTCTACAATCATTGATATACACTTACTTATCTTTTAAATCGTCTGCCATATCTTCTAAGTAATATAATCTAAGGCTTTTGGATTTCTTATCTGAGGGCTCATCCATACTCTCAAAATTTTCAATGTCTCTTTGGTTCATACTTTCACCCCATATCTAAAATTTTACTTTTTTTCTTTGATTTGGATATATCACTAATTTTATATACTTTATCCTTAAATTTTATAAAATATTTGATATTTATATAAAAAAGAAAAATTTATAAATAAGATAAAATAACCTTAAATACAAACAAAGACTAAGGGGTATTTTTATACCAATTTATAATTTATAAGTTTTAAACAAGGGTGGTTAGAATTAAGAGAAAAGTTATACAAATAGCAAACAGCACGCAATTGATTTCTTTGCCTAGAAAATGGGCTCTGAAGTATGATATTAAGAAGGGCGATGAGCTGGATGTTGATGAGGATGGTTACAAACTATTAGTTACAACTGGAACTGTTCCAACTACAAGGGAAATAGAAGTGGATGTAAGTGGACTAACCCCAAGATTGGCTGATAGATTTATGGCAAGATCCTACCAAAAGGGTTATGATATGATTACAGTACAATATGACAATCCAGAAACAGCAATTGCAATACAAAATAAAGTCAAAGAACTTTTAGGATTTGAAATAATGGAACAGAATAAGAGTACTATTATAATTAAAAGCATATCCTCAAAACTCAATATTGATTTTGATTCTAGCTTAAGAAGGGCTTTTTTAATAGTAATGGATATGGCAAACACCTGTTTGGAAGCATTTACAAAAGCAGATAAAAAAACTTTGGAGAATCTTTACTATAAAGATTTTGATGTAAATAAGTTTTGTTATTTTTGTTTAAGATTCATAAATAAGGGATTTCATGGTGGATCTGGGACTTATATTTTGTATTATTTAGTAGAATCTCTTGAAGATGTTGGAGATGAATACAAGGTGTTAGCTAAACATTTGGCAAAAGTTAAAACTAAAAACAAGAAAAATTTACTTGATGTTTTATTTAAGGTAAATGAATTGACAAAAATAGGCTATGAGTTTTTTTACAAACCAGAAAAGGAAAAAGCTGTTAGGGGCATTACACTTTATAAGGAGACAAGAGAAGAAATTAGAAATCTTTTTGTGACAAGGGATGCTAATGAAGCTGCAGCGTTAAATTCACTTGATCTGATAGCAAGAGGAGTGTATCATTTTCCTACTATGAGGCTGGATACGTTAAAAGGATTAGGAGGTTGATTATCCTCAACTTAGTATGTGAGGCATAACATCCATAAGATTATATCTTGTACTTTTAAGGTCTACCAGCATATCACTCATCGTTTGCTGATGTACTAAAGTTCCATTAGTGTCAGAAGAAACTGATTGTATTATTTTGCAAAAACAAGTTTAGTTCATTATTTTTAATCAAAATTATTTGAGTATGTAAGAACCTGCTTTAATGCCATCCATAGCATTTACTAGTTCCTGTGGTTTTGTACCGTTGACAATTTGGATGGTATGCAGATATCTCGAATCAATAAAAGGTTGTAGAGCTAATGTCTCTATTAAATGCTCGTCTGTTACTTCCCCTCTTGGAGTTAAACCTAATCTTTCTATTCTATCTTCTATGTGTGGTGCATATACAAAGTCAAAAAAATCATTTTTACCTTCCCTAAATGGTTCTCTTAACTTATTCCAGAATGTTTTTGGTAAATTTGGATCCCTTCTATATATTCCATCTGTATTTTTAAGAAAAATTACCTTTCCTGAACCTAGGGCATCTGCAAACCTGACTGTATGGGCATCTGACGCAGAATATTGTGTTTTAGGTATTCCTATTTCTTCACTTTCTTCTGGAAGATATGAAAATACTGGAATTTTACCCATAAGAAATTCTCTGGTTATCCAATTATCTTTTAATGTACGTACCATATTTTCTGGAGGCATATATGCTACTTTGTCTTCTTCTGGACTGATTTGTCGTAATAGATCTACCACAGTTAATGCTTGTTGCGTTATTTGAGCTCTTGAAGATTCTTGGTACGCTGGTTCTGAAATACCTAAAGATGTCCTATAATCAGCAGGTACGCTTTGTAAAGGACCACCACCTACCGTAAGTATAAGGTCATGCTTTTTGTGTATTTCAACAATTGTTGTCAATAAACTATGCAATACATTTCTATCAAGGAGATCAAAAATACTGCCACCGATTTTAACCACTTCCACATTTTCAAATTTACCATTTTTTCCATGCTTGTAAAGTTCGTCTAAGGAGTTAGGTAGTTTTCCAACCATTGCTGATAGATCGGCAGCATATTCTGATTCTTTTGGGTCTGGTCTTGTTGATACTTCAACTAAACCGCGTTCATTAGCCTCTCTAAATAAATTGAAACTCTCTTGTGCTTGTTGTTCACCAGTAGCTAATATCATAACCTTAGATTCTATATTAATAGCTCTTATTTGTTTTATTTTATCGATTACTGTATCATAATAATCTACTGGTAGATGCAATAAATCCACCAAACAAATGTTGGTTGGTTGTTCAATATGACTCCTCATAAAAGCAGGTAATTTTGGAAAATCCAAATTGTAATTTGGTTGAAGAGTTGGAGAAGCACTTCCTTCTAAATCACTATCTTCACTTGCAATGATGCTTAAAGATAGTTTTTTTTCGAGAGAAACATCTTGAACTACATTACCTTCAATCCCTCTTCCGGCTATTGGTTCCATTTGTTGTACCATTGTTTAATTTTATTGCAATAGTTTGCAACTATAACCTCTTTTTTAAAAATTTAAAATAATAAAACAACCTTACCTTCAAACTAAAAAACAATATTCCCCCTATACTTTCGACTGTATTACTCTCCTGCAAACCAAAATCAATTTATAAATCTATCGCTTTTCAGTGAAAAATCAATAGTTTTTATATAAATTATAAAAAAGAACTAAAATTATTTCTTCTTCTCTTTTGCTTTTGGCTCTTCTTTCTTGGCTCCGGGTGCAGCTTCTTTTTCTCCTTCAGCTGGCTTTTCTGCTCCTTCAGCTGGAGCTTCTCCTGGTTTTGCTTCTGCTCCTGGAGCAGCTGCTTCTCCTTCTACCGGCAATAATTCCTTGATTATAGCATCAGGAATATTAGCTTCTGATAATTTAGCCTTTATTTCGCCGCGTTCCTTGCCAGCCATTGACTCAATGATTTCTTTAGCAGTTTTTTCAAATTCTGCACGTCTTTTCTCCATTTCTTCAGCAAGCTTTTTCTTTTCTTCCTCTAACTTAGCTTTTTCTTCTGCAGTAAGCTCTGTTTTTTCTTCTTTTATTTCCTTATCAAATTTGCCCTCGTTAACTTCCTTAATTGTCTCCACTGCAGGCTTTCCTTCTACTAAAATTCCCATTGAGTTGCATGTTCCAATAATTTCCTTAACTTTTTCTTTCAGAGTTTTACCAAGCAAATTGTTTTCCTTCATCTTTGCAACCTTGATTATCTGCTCAATAAGAACATCAGCAACCTTGTCTGTTTTAGGGTTTCCAGAACCTTTCTCAATGCCAGCTTCCTTTAACACTAATGAAGAAGCAGGCGGAGTTCCTATATCAATCTCAAATTGTTTTGTATCCATATCTACTATAACCTTAACTGGAACCTGCATGCCATTAAAAACAGATGTCTTTTTGTTTATATCTGCAACTACCTGGCCTATATTGACACCTAATGGTCCTAAAGCTGGTCCAAGTGGAGGTGCTGCAGTTGCCTTGCCTCCTGGTACTAATGATTCGATAGTTTGTGATGGCATTTTTGTTATTTTATGTTCAGAAATTAAATTTTGTTTATAAACCTTACTCTGTCTTTTCCTCTTCTTCTGTCTCTCTCCTGATGACTTTGACAGCATCTATCTTAACTGTTATTGGGATAGGGACAGCTGCCTCTAAAAGTTCAACAACAACTTCCTCTTTTTGCTTGTCTATCCTTGTTATTTTAGCATGTTCGCGCTTAAATGGACCAGAAATTATTTCAACAATATCATTTTTCTGTATGTTAATTTCGTGCTTTACTTGCTCAAGCATATGTTCAATTTCCTTGTACTCTACTGTTTTCGGCAATATGCCTCGGGCGTATGGCACGTTAAAAGCTGCCTGCTCAGCGTCTGTCTTATTGCCTGCTTCTAAAAATATATAGCCACGCATACCATGCGGCCTTATAACTGCAAATACCTCTAGTTTTTTTCTTTGAGCATTAGCTACAATAAAGTCCATAACTTGGTCTTCGCGGTTAGCAGTTACTCTTAACCCATATATTGCTGATTGTACTTCTTGTTCCATTTCAGGAGTATTAAAAATTAGCTTCTATTTAAAAGCTTTAGGGAAAAATCACTTGTTTTAGCATTGTGATTATAAAGCCTACGAGCCCTATTATTATCATGCCCAAACCAGAAACTTTCACTATGGTTTTAAATTCTATTTTGTCTGGCTTTCTTGTTACCTTTAAGACCCTTATGCTTTCATTAATAAAGCTTTTAAATCTTATCCAATAAGAACTTAAGTCCATTTTTAATCAAGAAATTCTATTCCTAATTCTGTTTCTATTTCTTGTTTTTTCTTGTCTGTCTCTTTAATGCCGGCTCCCAGGATTTGAGAGCTTTTGACGCCAGTTATAATAAGCATTGTCCTTATGGTTTTTTCCAGGTCCTTGCTTATCTGGGCTCCCCAAATTATTCTTGCATCATCATCGAGCTTTTCTGATACAGTTTCAACAACCTTTTTGGCTTCATCCAGAGTCATATCTTCTCCGCCAATAACATTTATCAAAGCACCATTTGCTCCTGAAACATCAGCATCAAGCAAAGGATTATTGATAGCTTTTTCAACTGCTTCTACTGCGCGGTTTTCTGTATCGCTTTCTCCTACACCAATTAAAGCTACTCCGCCTTGTTTCATTACAGCCCTTATATCTGCAAAGTCTAAGTTGACCAAACCAGTTTTAGTTACAAGCTCTGCAATGCCTTTAACAGCATTAGTTAATATTTCATCTGCTACCTTGAAAGCTGTATGTAATGGCAATTCTGGAGCAAGCTCCAATAATTTTTCATTAGGTATTACAATTAAGGTGTCAACAACCTGTTCCAATTTTTCAAGACCTATAACTGCATTTTCATAACGTCTTTGACCTTCCATTGAAAAAGGCAATGTTACAATACCCACTGTTAAGGCGCCCACTTTTCTTGCAACCTCGGCAATTATGGGTGCAGAGCCTGTGCCTGTTCCACCACCAAGACCGCAGGTAATAAAGACCATATCTGAGCCTTGCAATGCTTTTTTAATCTCTGACTCTGTTTCTCGTGCTGCTTCTTCTCCTACCCTCGGTTCAGAGCCTGCGCCCAGGCCTTTTGTAAGCTCTCTTCCAAGCAAAATTTTTTTGCTGGCAAGAGTATAAAGCAAATCCTGGGCATCTGTATTGACAGCTATTGTCTCAGCCCCTATAATGCCTACTTCAGACATTCTTTGTACAGTGTTATTGCCGCCGCCACCTGCCCCTACAACCTTTATTGCTGCACGTTGCTTAGCTAAAAGCTGCTCAAGCTCGGCATCAATATTTACATCAGGGCTTTGAGAGGCTGATGGGCTTTGCTCAGAAATGGATGGGTTTGACTGAGAAATTTCTGGTTGTGCAGTACTTATCTCCGGTTCCAACTTAACTCCTCCCCAAAAGTAATTTTAATAATAACATATCACTTATATTTAAATTATTTGTTTTTCTCATTTTTTGTAACAGCAAATTCAACTTGTTTTATGCCTGGGATAAGCTCGGTTATTTTTTTGCTTAGTCTTTCTTCAACTTCTTTTGGTATTTCTTTCTTTAAGCTTATTTTTACATCGTTATTGTTTATTTCTGTCTGAAAATCCCTTGTACCAAGGCCTAATTTTAAATATCCAGATAATTTTTCCTTATCATCTGTCACTTTTTTATTGATTTTTATTTTATACAAAATCTCTTTTCCAGCTAATGGGTGATTAAAATCCACCAAAGTCCTTCCGCCGGATACTGTTTTTACTGTTCCGATTACATTATCAATATTTACCTGCATGCCTGGCATAGGTTGTATATTTTGTTGCTTGAATTTGCTTGTAGGTATTAATTGTATAAGTTTTGCATCTTTTTTGCCAAAAGCATCTTCTGGTTTTATCTCAACATCATATTCTTTTCCTATATCTTTGCCTTCCAGATTTTTATCAATCCCTTTTAGGAGCTGTTCTTCACCAACACAAACAACAGCAGGCCCATAATCCTGGCCCTGTAAATTATTTTCCTTGGCAATTTTTTCATCGGTTGTGTCAAATACTACATTTTCTTCTTTAAGTTTTCCAGTGTATTCTATTTCCACGAAGTCATGCTTTTTTATCGGTTCCATGTTAGTGATCTCCAGAAGTAAGTTTTTGCAATTGAAGTTTGTTTATAAGTTTTTTGCTTATTCTTCATTGATTGATTTTATTATTTTTTCTAAAACTCCATTTATGTTCAAATTTGTCGTATCAATTATTAGATCATATAATTTCTTATCATAATAATCCACATTGTAAAGCTTCTTGTATCTTTTTCTTTCACTTTGTTCGCGTTTTTTTATTTTCTTGGTTATTTCATTTATGCTTTTGCTTTTTTCGTCTTCTCTTTTGTCTTTTAGTATTCTCTCTGCCCTGACCTTATCATTGCACTCTAAAAAAACTTTTAAATTTGCGTAAGGGATGAAA
>Ga0187827_10003675_pt1 | contig 19594 bp, 15 predicted proteins | sample ETNtaG_39_FD_167969 | JGI IMG/M metagenome (GOLD analysis project Ga0187827, IMG submission 167969) | Marine microbial and viral communities from oxygen minimum zone, Eastern Pacific Ocean - ETNP2014_SV_150_PacBio MetaG (Illumina Assembly) | ecosystem: Environmental > Aquatic > Marine > Hypoxic... | reverse complement strand
GATCGCAACAACTACTAAAAGCTCAATTAAACTAAAACCTGAGCTTTTAGTGGTCATATAAATTTAAAACTTACAACGCCCTTCTTACTCTATGGATACGACGTTTGATTTCATATCGTCAGCAGCGCAACCAGTAGCTAAACATGTAGAAACAGTAACTTCAGTAGCGCTCTGGCTAACCACAGTGTTACCTTGTAAAATACTTGCCGTCCCTGCCGTGGCGTTTGATGTCACCGCTGCAGTTGTTGGAGTGTAAGGATTTTTAAAATCAGCTAGAGCAGTTTCTGCTGCTGTATAAGTGTCATTTGTCTTGGCCGTACATTGCATAGCAGTACCAGATGATGGTTTGAATGCCTCATCTTCAATATTACATTTTGCTAATTCAGCCGCTATATATTTAACTACGCTTGCATGGTTTGATGCAGTTGCGTTCTTTTTTGCTGCTTTTGTATAACCAGTATATGCAACTGTACCTACTGCTGCTAAAATTCCTATAATTGCAACCACAACCAATAACTCTATTAGTGTAAAACCTTTATTATTTTTCATTATCTCTTCTCCTTTTTTTTTTTAATAAACAATTTTTATTTATTCCTAATGAATAGTAAATACTTTAACTGGTAAATAGTAAATACTTTAAAAATGATCAATAATGCCGGTTACCTTAATATAATTACCCATAATGGGTCCATAATGGGTCTAATTTTCAGCATTTTAATAATTAATAATTATGTTATCACTAATGCATATACATAATGACATATAAGGTTACAGAAGAAGGAAACATCAGTACTGTTTTTCTAAACGGTGAAATAGACATGGATGTAACTGAAAAAGCAAAAGAAGTTATTTTGCCTTTAGTTGAATCTGGAAAAGAAGTTCATATAAATTTAAAAGATGTTTCGTACATGGATTCCTCTGGAATTTCTGTTCTTATTGAAAGTCATCAAAAGGCACTAGAAAAAAATACTAAAGTAGTTGTAAAAGAAGTTAGTAAATCTGTTTTAAAAGTCATCATGATGGCAAAACTTGAACAGATATTGAACTTGGGATAAAAAATTAATGAACTTTTATAATTCTTCCTTGAATCAAATTTCAGAAACAAAAGATTTTTTAGTTAACTCATCTAGCCTTAAAGACATAAGAACATTTTCAAGAAATGTTTTTGATAAAATAAATTTACCTCAAGAACAAAAAGATGAGTTAGTTTTGGCAATTGCAGAAGCTGCTCAAAATATTGTTAAGCATGGTTATAAAGGTGTTGAAGAAACCGCTGATAGAATGGAAATTAAAATTTCATTAAAAGAAGATGAATTAGAAATAGGTTTTTTTGACAAAGGAAAAGCAGTTGTGCCAGGAAATGTACATCATAGAAAATTGGATGATATAAAACCAGGTGGATTAGGTACTTTTTTTATAAAAGAAATTATGGATGCTGCTGTTTTTAAAAAAGATCAAAAAGGCTGGGTCAACCATCTTATATTAACAAAAAAAATTTAACCGATTAAAGCTCCAACATTAAATATTGGTGAATACATTGCTATCATTAGTCCACCAATCATAATTCCCATAAAAACAATCATTATAGGTTCTATCATGCTAGACATGTTGTCAACCGTATTATCAAATTCTTCTTCATAATAAGCGGCGACAGAACCAAACATTTCATCTAATTGTCCAGTTTGTTCTCCAACAGAAATTAGCTGGCTGAAAGTAGGAGGAAACAAAGGTTCTTTTAAAAAAAGTTTTGTTAAAGTATCTCCTGAAAAAACTCCTTTTTTAACATTTTCCAAAGCTTCAGTTACAACTACATTATTACTAACAGATTTTGCAATTTCTAAACTTTCTAATAAATTAACTCCGGCAGCGCTAAGATTTCCCATAATTAATGAAACTCTTGCAAGCATAGATTTTAAAATCATATCTCCAAATATTGGAAGTTTTAAAACTTGTTTATGCCACTTATATTGAATGGCAGCATTTTTTGTTGTTAGATATCTAAAAACAATAACAAAAGTTATTATTGATATAATCATAATCATTCCGCCAGTTCCTCTTAAAAAATCACTCATAGCCATAATTACTGCTGTCGGTTTAGGTAATGCTATTCCCATTCCATCATACATTTTAGCAAATACTGGTACAACTTTAACTAACATGAAGGCACTTACTACAATTGCTACCGTAAACATTATACTTGGGTACATTAAAGCACCTTTAATTTTCTTTTTAATTTTTTCTTTTTTCTCAAGGGAGTCTACTATTTTTAAAAGAAATACGTCTAATTTACCACTGGCTTCACCAGCTTTAATCAAGTTGACATATACATTATCAAAATATTGAGGATACTTTTCAAAACATTTTGATAAGGTCACACCTCCTTCAAGGCTTTTTCTTATATCTTCAATTACTTCTTTAATCGCAGGACTTTCAAGTTGATCTCTTAACATGCCAAGTACCTCTAAAATTGGAAGACCTGCTTTTACCATAGTTGCAAATTGTTTTGAAAAAATAAGAATTTCTTCTACTTTTACTTTTTTCTTTCCAAAAAGTGAAACGCCCTTGCCTTTTGCTTTTCCCTTTTTGTCATCTTTTTTTTTCTTTGATCTAACTAAATTTGTAATGATTATTTTTTGTTCTTTAAGCTTATGAGAAGCTTCGTCTTGATTTAAGGCTTCAATTTCGCCTTCAACGTATTTTCCCTCTGAAATTCCTTTATATGTAAATACATCCATTTTTGATTAATTATGAGGCAGATAAAACACGCTCATACTCTCTAAAATTAAGCTCTCCATTTGCAATCAGCTTTCTTCCCATATCTTGCATAGTTTGAAAACCTTCTTTTATTGCAATTTCTCTTAACTCAGGTGTTTGCGCTTTTCTAAGTATTGCTTCTTTAATTGGTTTAGAAACCATTAAAATTTCATAAATTCCTTGTCGTCCTTTGTAACCTGTGTCTTTACATTTTGCACAACCTTTTCCCTTAATAGCTTTTACTCTTGAAGCTTGCTCGGGAGAAAAACCTAAATCAGTTAAAACTTTTGGATTAACATCATCATCTGGTATTCTACAATCTTTGCAATTTTTTCTTGCTAGTCTTTGTGCAAGCACCATTTGACATGCAGCACTTATTAAATAATCAGGTGTTCCCATATTTTGCAATCTAGTAATTGTACTTGGCGCATCATTAGTGTGAAGAGTGCTAAACACTAAGTGTCCGGTAAGAGCAGCTTTCAATCCAATGTCTACTGTTTCTTTATCTCTCATCTCTCCAACCAGAATTATTTCTGGGTCTTGACGTAAAAAAGATCTTAGTGCGGTAGCAAAAGATAGTCCTATATCATCTTTGATTTGAACTTGCCCTACACCTTCTAGTTCGTACTCTACGGGATCTTCTGCTGTTAAAATATTTAAATGCGGTTTGCTAACTTCTTTTAAAATACTATAAAGAGTTGTTGACTTTCCAGAACCTGTTGGACCAGTAACAAGAATTAAACCTTGTGTTCCATGAATTCCTTTTCTCAAGTTTTTTAAATCAACATCATCAAAATTTAACTGCTCAAGAGTAATATCTCCTGCTTCCTTGTTTAGAACACGCATTACAATTCTTTCATTATTAGCAGTTGGCAAAATCGATAATCGTAAATCAACCACTTTGCCTTCTATTTTAAAATTTATTGCTCCGTCTTGTGGTAATCTTCTTTCAGCAATATCTAGTTTACCCATTATTTTAAAACGAGTTACAACTGCACCATAATTATCATGAAGGAATTTTTTATATTGTTCTTGTTCTTGCAACATGCCATCCAACCGATAACGAACTCTTGAATTAAATCTAAATGGTTCAATGTGAATATCGCTGACGCCTAATTTAATTGCTTCAGCTACAACTGCTGTACTAAACTTTATAACTTCAGACTCGTTTTCTAATGCTTCGATATCTTCCTCTGGTGGTTTTTCAAGAACTTCTCCGGCTTCACCCAAATCAGAATCAAAAGTTTTGGTTTTTTCTTTAGAAACATTTTCTTTTCTAATTGTTGCAGCAGTTACATCGCCGCTTTCACTTAATAATTTTTCAATAAAATCTGAAATTTGAGAAACTTTAGCGGCGTGCAATTCAATATTTTTTTTTGTAATAGCTTTTAAGTTTCTCATTAAACCAAGCTTTGAACTATCTGAAATTGCAATATGAAGAGTTTTGCCGTCTACTTTAAATGGTGCAACAAAATTTACATTTATATAATTGGATGGTAGAACAGATTTAATTTCATTTGTGATTTGAATTTTTGTTAAATCTACTGTTTCTAGGTTTTGTTCCTTAACTAATACATCTAAAATTTTTTGTTCATCAGCTAATTTAAGTTCAAAAACTGCATCAATTTGTGATGAGTTTTTTTCTGAACTTACTTTTTTTATATTTGCTAAATCTTTGCCAGATATAATGTCGTGATCAATCAAGACATTGATTAAATTAATTTCACTTTCTCTGCTTATCTTGAGCATTATAATATCCTTGGTGCAATAAACACTAGAAGCTCATTCATCTTATCTGTTTTTTCAGTTCCTTGGAACATTTTTCCTATAAAAGGTAATTTGCTCATTCCTGGTACTTGTTGTTTGGCGTTAGATATTTCATTTTTCTTAATTCCACCAATTACAACAATATCACCATCTGCTATTAAAAGTTTTGTGTTTATTTCCATTTTATTAATACCAACGGCACCTGGATTTGTTCTATCAGGAGTATCATTGTTTACTTTTATATCTAGAAGTACATTTCCATCACCGATAATGCTCGGTGTAACAGTAAGTTTTAAAGCTGCATCTTTAAATGACGGAGCAGTATCACCACTTCCAGCAACTGGTATTTGTACACCCTGGGTTATAGAGGCAACCTGATTATCTAAAGTAAATAATTTTGGATTGGATATTGTTTTTCCAAGTCCTTCTTTTTCTAAAGCTTCAATTTGAAGTTTTAGAACCGCTGATCCTGTTTTTCTTAGTATGCCGATTCCACTTGTAGCACCAGCTGCATTAAAATTGAAAATACTATCAGCAGCTCCACTTCCAGCCGTACTAATTGCGGCAGTACTAGCGCCAATGTCTGCTCCTGAACCAGTAGCTGCTCCAACTGTGCTTCCACCTACGGTACCTCCAGCTCTTACTCCTTTTCTTGTATATGCGGCACCTAATTTATTTCCAAGCGCTTGTTCAAAACTAGATGTGGCCTCTACTATAAAAGCCTCTATTAAAACTTGTTTTGTTCTTACATCAATTTCTCTTATGACTTTATCTACAACATCTAAATCTTTTTCTTTTCCTCTTACAATAATTGATCTTGTAGTTTTTTCTTCTGTTATTTGAATAGGAGAATAATTCACTCCATCTCCTACAGCTGTAAATAATTCTGTAATGGTTGCTTTGGCCTCAGCTGGTGTAATATAATAAAGTCTAAATATTTCGGATACCACAGGTTCGACAGAACTCTCAAGTTCAACTTTCTTTCTAACAGCAGCAGCTCTTGCAGATTTATAGCTTTCTTGAGAAGTTAAAGTGGCTGGTGAATGAATTCTAATAATATTACTTGCTACATCAATATCGGCAGCAAAATTTTTCATATCTAACAGTGCATTAAAAGCTTTATCCCAAGGAACATCAGAAAGTTCAGCAGATATAGATCCAGCAACTTCTTCTCCAACTAGAATATTTACATCTCCAACTTTTGCCATTAAGTTCATGGCTTCTTTGTAATCAAAATTTTGGAATTTGAATGTTACTTTTTGCTTAAGCAACATATAATCATCAGGTATCAATAGGTAATTTTTCTCTTTAACTGATGAAATTTTCTTTCTTTTCTTTAATGCTTTTACGTCTCCTTCAATAGGAGTTGGGCCCATTTCTGCGCTTTTTTCAATTTCTTTTTTTCCTAATGCTCTAACGTCTTCCTTAATCAAAGGAGTGTTATGCTTGAATGTATTCTTAGCTTTTATCTTAGCCACCTGATCAGTAGTACATCCACTAAGAACCGTTATAAAAAAAGTTAACAATAAAAATATTTTAAGTGATTTAAATTTCATTAAAAAGGCTCCGAAGTTTCTTTAATTTGGTTTTTAAAATTAATTATTAAATAGGAATCAGGTCCTTTTTCAAATACCGCCTGATGAGGCGCTAATGCAATTAGTTTTATACCTTTGCTTAGCTCTTCATTCATTTGCAAAGTAATTATCTCTCCTGTTGAATTTATTAATGATGCATAACTTTCGTATTCGCCTGTGATAATAGCAATAAGTTTAAAGTTATATAAACTCATCTCTCTACTTTCGTCATCACCATTTGTAACTACTACTGATACAGCGCTTGCTCCACCAAGAGATGCATCTCCAACGAAGGGATCGTTTAGAGGTAAGGGTTCTGCATTACCAACTTCAGAACTAATGTTTGCATTTTTTTCAGCTTGTTGCTTTTTAATTTTTTTATTAATTTCTTTTGCTTTCTCTAATATATTTTGTTCAGTATCATGATTGTCAGCAATAACATTGCTAAAACAAAAAACAGTTATTAAAATTAATATTGTTATTTTTTTAATAGTCATCACCCAATCCCACTATGGTTAATGTACCGTTAACTTTTATCGCCCCAGTTGTATTTCCTTTTACCACCTGTATAGTCTCCTTGTCAAAATTCAACATTTTTTGAGACAAAGATAGCGCCCTTTTGAACTTAATGTAACCTAAAAAATTGCCAGTTATCTCAAAAGTAACTGGTATTGTATAATAAGCCATAGTTGAAGGGTCCTTCTTCTTTGTTTTTTTCTTCTTTTTCTTTTTAGATTTTTTACCTGATGCCTTTGCCATTGCATCGGCTTTTGATACCCCTTTTATATCTTGTTTTTCTATTTTTGTGATAATCAAATTATTTAACCCGGCATAATAGCTTAAAGTTTCGTATAGCCCCTCTACTTCTGCTCTTGTATGAAACAGTGTTGAATATTTATTATATTGTGGTGTAAGTTTTTTGATCTTATTTTGTTTAGATTTTATATCACTTATAAATTTTGAAGTCTCTTGTTCCATTTTATTCATTTTATTTAACTGTAATTTCTTTTTATTTACTATTGGATTTAGAATTGCGTAATAAATGATTAAAAACAAAATTATTGCTCCAGCTGAAATTCCAATTTTAATTATAGTTTTCTTATCAGCAAATCGTAAAATTTTTGCTTTTAAATCTTGAACATTTAAATTTTTTAAATCTATATTTAAATCCATTTATTATCCTTTGCCACTTTCAATTAATACAAAAACTCTAAATCCTTTCATCGTTACACCACCCGCTGTTTTTCTTGGAAGCTTCATAGAGGACAATGATGCTTGTTTAATTAATTTTTGTTTACTTAAGTTATCAATAAATTTTAAAATGTCTTGGTCGCTAGACGCAACACCTTGAATTGTAACACGATATTTTCCATTATAATTAACTTGGTCAAACTTTACTCTCTTAGGTACGCTTGATGCAATTTGTGCCAATATTCTATAACTTAAATCTTTATTTGACTTTAAGCTTCTGCTTAATTGCAAAGCAGTTGTTATTAATTTCAATTCTTTAGAAACTTTTTTACTTTCCTTGGTTTTTACCTCATGAATTTCAGTTACTTTAGAATAATCTATTAATTTCTTGTTATATGAATGAATGTTCCAAAAAGACAATGTAAATAAAATTAAATAAATTACTGCTATTGCACCGGCAACGCCTTTAAAAGCAAAATTTGATATTGCTTTCATTTTTTTCTTCTTAAACATTCCCTGTCTATCAGGTAACAGGTTAATATTTTTTACTGCAGTGACAAATTTATAATACCCAAACACATCCAGTTTTCTGAACGCAAGTCCAATAACTGTAGAAAAGTATGATCTATTAGATATATTTAATTGTTCTTCTAATTGTTGTGGAACTTTTAAACCATCTATTGGATCAAAAGGTGTAAAAGCAATATTTACTAAATTTTTTCTAAAATAAGATAAATAATCATCAACATTTTTTAAATCTGAAACAACTTTTATATTTCTTATTCTTTTTTCATATTTGGTTTCAAAATCTTGAACAGCCTGTTTGACTTGAGTAATATATCTTCTAACCAATCCTTCTTTTTCTTCTTGGTTCTCTGACTCCATCAATACTTTTCTGTCTTGGCCTCTTAAAAAAATATCAGTAATTATTGGATTATTATCATATAAAATCATGAGATAATTTTCGTCCAGTCCAAATTCTAGTACAGCAGTTAAATTTGTATCTTCTACTTTATTTGAAATTTGGTTGATTTGATCTACTGCAGATTTTAATGCAAAACATTTTACATCTATTATAACTGGATTAAGTCCACCTGATTTAATTATTGAAGTATAACTATTTATATCTGAAAGTTTTGAAGCAACAAATAATATATCCATAGTATTTTCTTTTTGATTTCTATTTATTACTTGATGAAATATTGAATAATCGTCCAAATTATCTGTTAATTGAACCAGATTTTCCCAAAGCGAATTGGTCTCTATTGCTTTTTGCAATTCTTCATCCTTCATTAATGGGGCCGTTACCACTCTTATGATTGCACTTGTTACTGGAATTGCAATTGCAGCATTGGGTGTATTAATTTTTGCTTTTTGCATAGCAATTGTCAATTCTCCTCCTAATTTGTCTGCATTTTCTAAAACAGCCGCATCTTCTGGCAAATCTACTTTGTGAACAAAAAATTTGTTTAGTACCCACTGATTTGCTTTGTTGCTTGAAATTTGAGCTAGTTTAATTTCTTTATTTGTAATTTCGACTCCAACTATTTCCTCTCCTTTTGCTGTAGATTTTCCTAGCTTTGATTTAAAGAAACTTTCTAATTTGCTTCTAAAATTACCTTTTGCTTTTGTGGACACTTTTGGTTCTTTGTCTCCGCCACCGAATGAAGGTTTTTTAAGTTTTATTTTTTTTAATTTATCAAGAATACTTGAGGTAGTTTTTTCTTCTGTTTCCGTTTTTTCTATTGGAGCAGAAACACTTTGTGTAACTACTGGTTCTGGTTTTTTTTCTATAACAGACGTTTCTGGTTGTTGAGGTGTTTCTGTTGCTGGAGATGTTGTTTGTTCTGCTATAACAGATGGTTGTTCACTTGTTGTCTCTGGCGTTTCTTGAGGGGTTTGCTCTTCTTTTCCTTTATTTGCTTGAATATCATCAAACCATTTTTCTAATATTGGTATTGCCTCTTCAAGATTAGGAGTTCCCGATGACGAAATCTTTTGTTTTCCATCAATATAAAGTCGGCCAACCCAATTTTTTGATTTTAACTCGCCTTTATATTTATCTTGCCTTACATATATATGTAATCTTCCATCTTTTTTATGAATTACTTCATGTTCTTTTTTCTCATCTACTTCTGATTGTGCTTCCGCTTGATTTTCATTAGGTGTATCGGAAGATTCAGAAGGTTGAGCATCATTTATGGGAGATTCTCCCTGAGATTGTTTTTCCTCGCTTTTAACTTCTTCTTCTTCTTTTTTCTCTACGTTTTCAGTAGGTGTATCGGAAGATTCAGAAGGTTGAGCATCATTTATGGGAGATTCTCCCTGAGATTGATTTTCCTCGCTCTTAACTTCTTCTTCTTTTTTCTCTATATTATTTTTATCTTGATCGTCTTCGTTCATAAATTTTTAAAATATATTTTTTCTCTAACACAAACATACTAATCTCTAACACAAAATATAAAAATGTCTAACACATAATCATAAGTTGTATGCTCATATTGGGTAAAAATCGTTAAAAATTGTAAATTAGCTAATAAAATCAGGGTTTTTTTTAATTTAACAAAAAAAATTAATTTTTATAATTTTTTATAGAATTTTTGTATTCTCTAACACAAAAATAGAATTCTCTAACACAATTTGTTTTTTTTTATTATTAGATATTGTGTTAGAGTATTAAAAATTTTTAATAATTTAAAAAACATAATAAAATCAACACTTTTACACTTTTCAATTCAAAATAGATTTTTTGTGTTAGAGTTAAATATTATTGTGTTAGAGTTTAAATATTTTTTTAAAATTATAAAAAATTAGAGTTAAAATTGTAAAATAATTAGTTTCAATAGCTCAAAATTGAACAGATATCAAAAATTGTATGAAAAAAATCTAAAAAATCTAAAAATTATTTATAAAATTTCAATTTTTAGTAGAAATTAAAATAAAAATTACTTTTTTTATAAATTATACATTTTTAACAGACATCATCAGGATAAATCCTAAAATAAAAAAAATAGAGACCGATAGGAAGCCAATCCTTTGAGAATATATAAAAGTTAAAGTTCCAACAGTTAATGGCCCCGCAAATGCAGTAATTCTTCCTGAGAAGCTAAACAAACCAAAACCTTTTCCTAAATCATTTTTATTTAATAAACTTGTCATCATTACTCTACTTGCGCTTTGAATGGAGCCAATAAAAAAAGAAATGACCATAACATTATAAAAGAATTCGGTTTTTGTTTGAGCAATCATGGATCCATAAAAAACTGTAGCAGTTAATACTGCAATACAAGTTAAAATAATTATTTTAGATGAAAGTTTATCATTTAAATATCCACCAATCAAAACTCCGATGAATGCAACGATGTTTCCCGCAATTGCAAGTTTTAATAATTCACCAGGGGTAAAACCAAAAACTCCTGAAGCATATACACCACCGCCTGCTATAAGTACAATTAAAGCATCAGAGTAAATCATTCTTGCTAAAAGAAACTTTCCAGTAGAAGTAAATTTATTTTGCCATATTATTTCAATTATTTTTTTAAAGACTGGATTTGTATCGGAATTATCTTCATAAGATATTTTATTTTTAAAATAATAAATCATTGGTAAAGAAAAAATCAAAAACCAAAGTGCAACTACAATAGGAATGAATCTTATATGTTCAAAATTATTTTTATCTAAACCAAATGGATCTCGTTCAGGTAAAACAAATAAATATAAAACTAATAATATTATTGGAACAGATCCAATATAACCTAATGCAAATCCAAAGCCAGAAGTTTTTCCAATATCATTTTCATTAGAACATTTTTTTAATAATGAATTATAAAATATTGATCCAACTTCATAACAATAGTTTGAAACAAAAAAAATAATCAAAGTAAATAAAATATAATTCGGGTTTGGTTTAGCAAACCAAAACAAGCAAGTTGTTAATATACAAAGCAAAGTAAAAATTTGTAAGAAATTTATTTTTCCTTTTAGTTTTTTATCAGCTAGTGCTCCAAGGAAAGGTCCTGTCAGTGCAATTATGATTCCACAAATTCCTGCTGTCCATTGCCAGTAGGCTGCTCCTATTTGTGGATTGCCTACAATTTGATTTGCAAAATAAGCTGATGTAACAAATGTTATTATAATCATCGTGTAGGCAGAATTTGCTAAATCATACAGTGCATAAAATAATTTGCTCATAATTATTTTCCTATGTTAAAAAAAGCATCTAATGCACCCATATGCTTCCACTTTTTAAGTAAAGAACTCAAATCTAAAGTAGTTTGTGTAACAAACTCCTTATAAATTGTTTTATAAGCTGGTCCAAGTTTAATTCCATCACTACTATTAAATGTTAAAATAGTCATTTTACATAAACCCATTACTTTTCTTCTAACTGTTTCTCTTGGAAGCTGAAGAACTTCTGAAATACTTGCATAAGTTAGTTTAGAGTTCTTTCTATATTTCCTTTGTCTAATATCTGTCATTTGAAGTTCAAGTTCTGAAAATGATTTAGTTCCAGTTTTATTTAGCTCATAGAGCGCATGACTCACAACAACTTGAAGTACAACGAAAGATTCAAAGTCCATTTTCAAATTTTCACGTATTCTTGTATATAAAGAAAGGAGAAACATTACCCAGTGATAAAATCCTTTAGAAAAGAAACTTGGTTGTAGCAAAGGCGCTGTTTCTTTCGCAACTTCCTCAAAAGAAACAACTTTATTACTACCCATTATAGTTTTGTTATTACTCATTGTGGTTTTTGTTCTCCCTACAACAGGTATTCTACCACCTAAAATAGGCACGATCAATCTTTTTCCCCGTATTGGGTCACATACACTGAGATCACTGTAAACTATGAAAAGATTACTACTTTTAGTTCTTAGTTTTTTAATTATTAATTTGGATCGCCCCTTATATCAGTATTAAGTTCTTGATAAATAATTACGGTGATAGTTCGCAAGTTATCCATAACTCGCTCTAAGTCCAAACTAAAATCAACATTGTTACAATTTAATTCTCGATAAACATAATATTTTGCATTGCCTATCGATGGATCAATTTCATCAGTAACAATGTTTATTGTGTTAGTTCTTTTTTCTAATGCAAAATTATATTTACAAACATTTGAAGTGGCCCAAAAAAGAATTGCACTAGTAATAGCTACAACAAAAATCATTACTTTTGGTATGCTCATCATTTTATTTACCTTCAATTACAACAATTGTTATATCGTCTTTTTGAATTTTACCTGACTTAATTATATCTTCAACAATAACTTTAAGTCTTTCATTATTTGATATGGATTGATGTTTCTTAATATAATTTTGAAATCCTTCAGCTCCTAACATTTCTCCATTGGAATCCTTAATCTCCGTTATGCCGTCTGTAAAAATATACATTGAACTTTCGGAAAAAGATATTCTTGTTTCTTTATATTTTATCTTCGCCATTATGCCTAATGGAGGACCTGCTTCTGTATAGTTTGAAAATTTTCCATCCTTTGAATAAATTAATGGAGGTTCGTGTCCTGCATTTGCAAGTAATAATTCTTTTTTATTACTGTCATAAATTCCAACAAGCATTGTAACAAACATTCCTCTGGCAGCTGTTTCACAAATTTCTTTGTTTAATAAATCTAGTAGTTCAGATGCTGAAAACATTGTTTTACTTAAACATCGATACAAGCTAGATGCTTTAGACATTAACAAAGATGATTTAATTCCTTTTCCTGATACATCGGCTACACCAAATCCATATTTTCCATCTCCTAGATCAGAAAAATTATAAAAATCTCCAGAAACTATTTTTGCAGGAATGTTAATTCCGGCAATAGGAAAAGGATCTTTTCTATTTTGAGATAATAATGTTTTTTGAATTTCTCCAACTATTTCGATTTCTTTTTGCATTCTATTTTTATCAACCAGCTCTTTCGCCATACGTGCATTTCTAATTGCAAGAGCGGCTGGTGTTGAAAGGGTTTCTAGAAGTTTTCTATCACTTTCCTCAAAAAGCTTGTTTGTTGTTTTTTTATTTAAACAATGAATGACCCCAATACATTCATTTGCTGCAATAAGAGGTGCACATAAAACAGAATACGTTGTAAAATTTGTTTTGTTATCTAAATCAAAATAAAATTCTGCAATTTCTCTAACATCTTTTCTAACATCGCCTACTCTAATACATTTTCTTTGTAAAACTGCTTTTCCCATTACTCCTTGGGTTAAAGGAATTTCATATTCTTCAAGATAAGCTTGATGTTTGGATGCAATGCATTGAAAGACTTGTTTCTTTTCTTCAATTAAAAATATGTTTGCTGCTTGTGCATTAATTCTTTTGATTATTACTTCTAAAGCATTTTGAAGCGTTTCATTCAAATCAAGAGTTGTTGCTAAATCTTGATTCATTTGTGTAATAATTTTTAAATCTTGAATTCTTGAGTCTTCTTTTGCTGGTTCGGGGGGTTTTGATTTAAAAAACATTTTTTATATTTTGCATTTTATCTCTTTTTTGATATTTTGAACAAGGATGGAAATTATAATATATTCGCCAAATTTTTATTTGCATCTGCAAGATGCAGCTATTTTTGTCCAATTCTGTATTGATGGTATATTACACATAGCTTCCCACATAAAAATATAATCAGTGTTTTATTTTGCGACATTTATTTTTGGTAGTATCTGGGGAAGTTTTTGTAATGTTTGCATATATAGACTTCCTAATAATGAAAGTGTGATTAAAGGAAGATCTTTTTGTCCTTCATGTAAAAATCAAATAAAATGGTACGACAACATTCCTTTTCTGTCATTTATATTTCTTAGAGGCAAATGTAGAAATTGTAGCAACAAAATAAGTTTTCAATATTTTTTAGTCGAACTACTTTCGGGAATTAGTTTTCTAGCTATCTTCTTTCTATATGGAATATCTATAACAACATTACTATTAATTATATTAAGTATATTTTTTATCATAATTTTTTTTATTGATCTAAAGCATTATATAATTCCAAACGAATTAACTTTTCCTTTAATGGTAATTGGTTTTATAAAATCTTTTGACCCTAATTTAAATCAAACAATATTTCCCAATTACATTAATTCTCTGCTTGGAGGAATTTTTGGTTACTCAATAATTTGGTTGATAATTTTTTTCTATAAGAAAGTTAGAAATAAAGAAGGAATGGGTCTTGGCGATGCAAAGTTAATGGCTGTAGTTGGATTTTGGTTTGGATGGATTAGTATTCCATTTACAATATTTATTTCTTCAGTTGTTGCATTGGTTCTGGTAATTCCATCTTTATTAAAAAAAACTAAAGATATGTCAGCTCAAATTCCTTTTGGACCTTATATCATTATTGGCTGTATACTTTATGTATCTTTTGCAAATCAAATTAAATATTTATTATTTTAATGGAAAAGTTTTTATTCTTTAATATTATTGTATCAGCACTTAATGTTTTCGTAATTGTTTATGCTTATTCATTAGATTTTTTTCCTAAAAAATGGAGAAAGAAAGTTAATCAAGATACTTTGGTTGGACTTGCATTAATTTTTTTAACCATGCTTACGATGTTTTCTTGGATTATATATTTTTTTTTAATAATTTTTAATTAATTAAAATCCTAATTGTCTCCAGGATTGTTTATTGGATCTATTTACATCGTCTTTGTCTGCTAAAATAGTAATTAATGTATCTTCATTCTCGCTAGGTCCTGCCACATTGCCATACAATGTGCCTCCAAACACAACTAGTTCAGATAATATTCCAGGTCCCACAGCAAAGCATGGATCTTCTTCGCCATCCATTGTTGCTCCTTCCATTTCAGCTAATTCAGGAGATTTATTTGTTCCACATTCATCATCATCTGAACAAATGTATGCTTTGCCTAAACTACATCTATTTCCACCATCTGGTGGCTTGTAAATTGGAAAATAAACTCTTCCACTATATACCGTAGGTACTCCCGTTAATTTTCTATATTTATTATTTGCTAAATCATCTAAATGAACAACCCAACCGGAATCAGTGGTTTCAACAGGGCATGCTACACCATCCTCTGTTATTGTAGTGTCTTTGCAAATATTATTATCATCTATATTGGGAGCTAAGTTAATATTTTGAGCTGCAGAAGCTTCCCATCCATCATTATTTTGTATGGGAACTTTGAGGTTACTTTTGAAATAAGGATAATCGAAATCTTTAATTCCAAATAAAATATTATCCATGGAATCTTCTACGTCATTAACTCTTTGAAAATCTCCAGTTCCTCCGTAAAGCCAAAATACATTTGAGTCTGTGCCCATAGTTGCATCCATGGAAAAATAACTATATCTGCCATTATCAATTGACGAATTTAATTTAAATAATGTTGTTTGTTCATATAGTTCTGCAGAATTTTTTGTTGAGTTAGATAAATTTATTTTAGTAATTTTTCCTTCAAGATCGTTCACATAAACCATCGCGCCCCTCCAAGGTATCGTCGAGGAAACCTCAGGAGTAATTACAATCGGTGTATTAACTATTGCGTTTGTTATATTGCTATCATCACTATCAAGGATTGAAATTGCTCCATTGTTTTCTAGGCTTCCGGCAATTGTTCCCCAGGCTAATTCGGATCCGGTTGATCCTGAAAAATTTTCACCTTCAAGATTAATTATAAAAAGTTGTGATGATCCATAACCTCCACCCATAACTGCTACATATTTATCTTGATCACTATCACTTGCTGACACCGTACTCAAAGGCATTCTAAATATCCTTGGTGTAGACCAAGTTTCTCCTAGTTTGCTATAATCATATTTATAGTCATGATCTTGCACTCCAGTTAAACTGTCATCAAGTTCAATGGTAATATAAGAAGTTTTTTCTAAACTACCTGCACTATCACTTGCGTTATACACTTCAGGAGCGCCAAGTGTAATTCTAGTTAATCCTCCTCCGGCCAATGGTGTAATTGAGACAAGATCTAATATTGTTTTACTTCCATCCGCTAAATTTGTTTTAAAAATATTATATTTATTTACATTAGTACTTGGTGCTGTAAATTTAAATGTAAATGTATTTCCTTTATAGCAAGTATTGTCACTAAGTTGATAAAAATCAGCATCAGATTCGCAAGCAAAAGTACTAGGATTGTCTTCGGTACCAGCTGTTTCAGCAGCAGATTGATTTTTTTCTGCTTTTCCTGCTTCCTTTGATTGCGCCAGTTTATATTGAGCTGCTACATAAGAATAATGACTAATAGTCCCGTCCTTGTCAGCAATTAAAACTCTTGAGTTCACTGCATCATTAAGAACTGAAACTATATGCAATGGTCCTTTGGTTCCTGGAAGTAATGTATGCGTAACATCTAAAATAGAAAAACCAGCTCCTCCTCTTCCGTAAGGTATCATTAAAATAGTGTGCCAATTTTTTGTTGTTTCTAAATTTCCTTCTTTATCATAACCTTTGATAAACACATCATGAATTGCTGGGCTACCATCTACGCCGAAAAAAGCATTGCTACCACCATTGCCGCCGTCTATTTTTCCATCTAAACTAGGATTCATTATGGTTGGTAATTCTGAAACTATAAAAGGAGGTAAAAATGCCCACTCTTCTTTTCCTGTTTCAGAATCTATTGCATGCAGCATTCCATCGTTTGCACCTGCATAAATAATATTTTTTCTACTTGCATGATTGCTAACAAATGCTTGATAATTATTAGTAACTCTCCAATAAGCTTCGTCATTAGGACTTGTAAAATCTAAATTAGCACTAGGAGGTCCAACTTCAACTAGCTGAGAATGATAGATGTCGCCCAATACATGGTCTCTTTGATTGTTTATGTTGTCACAACCATTATAAGCAAAATAATCTTGGCCACGAACAAAGTTAATAAGTCCATCAATATCATCATCAAAATAATCATCTCCTCCACAAGTTGATGACGAATTGTGGTAATCTAAAACTCTATTTCCAGTATAATTAAAAAGTGTATTAATATAAGTACTATTTTCTGTTTTAAAATTATTCCAATCTCCTATGTAGCTAACTTCAGGTAAAACTGTCCAAATATTTCTTGACGGTTGCGCTTTAATCTCTTTTGCTGCATCCCAATTTCCAGGAGCATCTGGATCATGATTTACAGTTCCGTCAGGATTGAGAGTTTTTCTAAGAATAGTACCTTCCCATTCTCCATGCTGCACGTAATTAAACTGTGCTTGATATAATGATCCTCCTTCTTGAATAGTTGCTGTAATGGAAGGAGCTGTAAAAGATAATTTGTCTGCAATAATTTGTTGGACTTTACTTGCTAGTTGTGTTTTTAAATCCTCTGGTGTCGCTGCCTCAATATATGATTCGCATTCTTCTGCTGTGCCAGAAGCATCGTCACATGAGCCTGCTATAGCCATTTCTTCCATTTTTTCTACAGCTGATAGTCCATCACGTCCTATAGATGTAGTGCTAAAATCAGTTCCATAAGCAACAACCAGTGTTTTTACATTGTTGTTATTCCTTAATTCTTCTATTTTTGGTTTGGCTCTAAGGTGATTCAACCACTCTCCATCAGTTATTACAATTACATAATTTAATTGGCAGTCTAGAGCTGTTGGATCTATTACATCCACATTAGGATCGGAAAAATAATCAAGAGCTAGATCTGAGAAGGCATTAGCATCTGTTCCAAACGCTAAATTAGCTTCATAGAGAGCTTCCACTATTTTATTGTGGCCATCTCTTTGTACTCCAACTTTCAAGCATGAATTTACATTGCAAAGAGTAGATGTGCCAACTGGGTGACTTCCGGTCCATCCATGAAAATAATCACAATTTGGATTGCAATGCGGACACTTAGGTGCACCATGTTTAAGAAGATCATATGCATGACAATAATAACCTGATTTTAGAAATTCAGAATCAGTTATATCAGTTTCTCTACCGGGATTATCTCCCACACCAGAATTCCAATATCCATATCCAAAATTAGCTCCTGAAGCAAAAGAACTATCAGTAACTACTGCTTTAATTGCATTAATTGCTCCATCAATTCTTCTTATCGTTGGTGCAAAATTACCTGCCCAAGTTAAACTTTCTAAACTGCCATCTTTTTCAAAATATTGAATAGATGGTTTAGTATCCATTATCCAAACATGTGTAGATGTGACATGTATTCCATATGTTTTTTTAAAATGTACTGTTTCGTCGCTGACTGTTGGAATATTACTAAATTTATCACCTTTCCACCGACCTGCATTACTAATTTCCATTGGTTTTAATTCAGTAGATTTAATTTCTAATTTTTGAACTACACCATACCTGCCAGTAGTCACATACATGATTGATGGATTGTCTGGATCAATGTCAATACGTTCTGGTGAACAGTGTTTATCAACGGCTATGCAATCTGAAAGAGGAAAACCCGCTGCAACATGACTATGATGATTTGTAATGGCTACTTTGTAGCCATAATCACTGGCATCTTGATCAGCACAATAATTTCCATCTGCATCTTTGGTTAATGGATACCTATGAATAATTCCATTCTCGGTAGTATTATTATGAGCTTGAACTAAATAAATGTTCTTTCCATCATCTACAGCAATATCTCTAACCCTTTTCATTTTGGTACTAATTGTATTGGAGACCCCAATACTATTTGCAGAATTATAATTTTGAAAACACTCTTTAAATTTTCCAGTCGTTAAATTTTTTGTATACAGATAACTTCTACTAGCAGGTTTGTTAATTCCGCCATTTCCTCTTCCCACAACAAATAAATGATCTTCGTCGTCAATTGTTTTTATCTCCATAGCTCGAATGTGAGGATCACGAGAATGTAAATCAGATGAATACATAACATCAAGACAAACTCCGGAAGAGTTAATCATTACAATTTTTTTATTTTCCTCAAGTGCAAAAATAACATCTCCCGTATAGCCCTTTACCTTGTTTGAAATTTCTAAAAACTCAATATTTCTAAGCTTAGAATTTTTGACCAAACAGTTTGTATCGGGATTATAACCTTTAAAATTACCCCCACCAATACCTCCTGCAAAAGAAGTATCCTTAATTGCATCATCTAAAAACATTTTTATAAGTTTACTACCTTCTGCAATAATTAGATTACCATCGGAAAGTTGAACTAAATCAGTTGCATTTTGAACTGAATTTGTACTATTAGTTAAATCTAAATTCATACTATCAGAAGTATCTAAAAGAAATAAAATATTTGCTGGAACATCACCTGCTCCTGATCCTGGTGGGATTGGTTTTGAATAACTACTTTGTCCAGAAATGATAATTATAAAAAAGATTATTAAATTTAATATTTTTTT
>Ga0187827_10003673_pt1 | contig 19598 bp, 16 predicted proteins | sample ETNtaG_39_FD_167969 | JGI IMG/M metagenome (GOLD analysis project Ga0187827, IMG submission 167969) | Marine microbial and viral communities from oxygen minimum zone, Eastern Pacific Ocean - ETNP2014_SV_150_PacBio MetaG (Illumina Assembly) | ecosystem: Environmental > Aquatic > Marine > Hypoxic... | reverse complement strand
TTGTTATTCCTTTGGCTGCGATTGTTGGTGCACCGGCATGCAGTAAGAATCCATCTCTTACGCGGCTTGTTAATTATGATGCCCATATGAACATTATTGATAATACATCTTCCAATCAGAAAGTACTTTTTCCAACAACCAACAGTGGATATGGTATCGGTGAGAAAAGTGCTTATTGTACTGAGAAATCTCCTCTTCGTCCGATTTCAGAATATGGTAAGATGAAGGTAGAAGTTGAGCAGGCGTTACTGGAAAAGGGCAATGCTGTAACTTTCCGCCTGGCGACAGTATTTGGAATGAGTCCACGTATGCGAATAGATTTACTTGTAAACGATTTTACTTACCGAGCGTATAACGATCGTTTTATCACTCTTTTTGAAGAACATTTCCGCAGGAACTATGTTCATATCAGGGATATTGCGAAGGCTTTTATTTTCGGGATAGACAATTTTGGCGAGATGAAAGGTGAGCCCTACAACGTAGGACTTAGCTCGGCAAATCTGACAAAGAGACAGCTTTGTGAGAAGATCAAGGAACATGTTCCATCGTTTTACATTCATTCAGCACCGATTGGTGAAGATCCGGATAAACGTGATTATCTTGTAAGTAACGAAAAGATTGAATCTTTGGGGTGGGTTCCGGATTATACCCTTGATGATGGGATTGAGGAGTTGTTGAAGGGGTATAAAATCTTAAAACCAAATCAATATGCGAATATCTAAGTATTTCAATTAAGTAGTGTTAGATGTCGCACCAGTAGCTTTAGTGGTAAACAAATACAGTTGTTTCATTAAACGTAGAGGGTATTTTGAGCAAAAACAGAACTTTTATGAAAATGCTTATTACGGGGATTGCCGGGTCAGGTGGTAGTTACCTGGCCGAGTACATAGTAAACAATTGTCCAGAAGTTGAAGTGCACGGTATTTCCCGTTGGCATAGTACAACTGCAACTAACAATTTAAAAAAGATTAGGGATAAGGTAAATGTACATGAGTGCGATCTGAATGATTTTTCATCTGTTTTCAGGATCCTGAATGAGGTAAGGCCTGATGCCATATTCCATCTGGCGGCCCATGCCAACGTGAGGGCATCGTTTGATACGCCCAATACCGTCTTGAGCAATAATATTTTAGGAACGAGCAATTTGCTTGAGGCAGTTCGCTTGGCTGAGATTGATCCAATTATCCAGCTTTGCAGCACATCTGAAGTTTATGGACAAGTTGCCCCCGAGAATGTTCCAATTAAAGAAGATTGTCCTATCGCACCTTCAAGTCCTTATGCTGTTTCAAAGGTAGCCCAGGATCTATTAGGGTATACATACTATTTAAGTTATGGAATGCAGATTATCAGGACAAGAATGTTTGCATATCTGAATCCGAGGCGAACTGATCTTTTTGCAACCTCTTTTGCAATGCAGGTGGCTAGAATAGAGGAGGGTTTGCAAAAGGAATTGTTACATGGAAACCTGGACTCAGTAAGAACTTTAATAGATGTCAGAGACGCGATGGAATCCTATTGGGTTGCAATGGAAAAATGTAAACCTGGCGAAGTATATAATATTGGTGGCCCAAAGACAATAAAGGTTGGTGAGTTTTTGGATTTACTAAAGAGGTTTGCAAAAACTGATATTCCCTCTAGGGTTGATAAGAGTTTATTAAGACCTGCCGATGTAACATTGCAGATACCAGATGTAAATAAGTTTCAAAAAGAAACTGGATGGAAACCAAAATATTCTTTTGAAGAAAGTGTACAGAATCTTTTAGAACATTGCAGGGAGGTTGTTGCAATTGAGACAAAGCAATCTTAAAGGCTTCGTTTCATTGCGTCTTTAGCTCTCGGTCAGGGTCGTTAATAAAAATGCTTATGGCAAAAAAAGTACTCAATATAAAAGATTGGATTTGAACGAGGAATTTACTGCTTTAATTAATTATAAGTTTGAAAGGTTGAAGTCTTAACTACTTTTTCAAAACGTATAGGTTAAAGAAGCGCAAGTGCAAAAAAAGGATAAAATATATATTGCTGGTCATAATGGGTTAGTCGGTTCTGCAATCGTTCGGCAACTTGAGAGGAGGGGGTTTACAGGCTTAATTACTAAAACACGTGCTGAAATGGATTTATTAAATCAGGAACAAGTAAGGGCTTTCTTTGAAGAGCATAAACCCGATTTTGTTTTTCTTGCAGCCGGGAAGGTGGGAGGGGTTTATGCCAATAATACGTATCGAGCAGAGTTTATATATGAAAATCTGGTTATCCAGACTAATCTTATTCATCAATCCTATTTAAGTGAGGTAAAAAAACTTATCTTCTTTGGTTGTTCCTCCATGTATCCTCAGATAACGTCCCAGCCCATGAAAGAGGAATTTCTGTTTTCAGGTTGTCTTGAGCCCACCAATGAACCGTTCGCGGTGAGCAAGCTTGCGGGTGTAAAATTGTGTGAGTCCTACAATCGGCAGTACGGGACAGATTTTATTTCTGTGATACCTACCAATATTTATGGAATCAACCAGTGTTATGATCCTATGAACTCTCTTGTAGTTCCTGCTCTAATCAGAAAATTTCACGAGGCCAGACACTCAAATGCAAAAAAAGTCGTGATCTGGGGGTCTGGGCGCCCTTCTAGAGATTTTCTGTTTTCAGATGATCTTGCTGATGCGGTGATTATTTTGATGGAAACTTATTCGGATAACGACATATTAAATATTGGTACTGGCAGGGATTATACTATTGTGGAGCTTATTGAAATTGTAAAAGAGGTTGTTAATTATGAAGGGGAGGTCATTTATGATGTCTCCAAGCCGGACGGTGTATTGGTAAAGTTACAGGATATTACAAAGATGAGCAAATTAGGATGGCAACATGAGGTGGGATTAAAAGAGGGTATTCGTCGGGTTTACGATGAATTCAAAACAATGTCGTAAATGGTATAATCGTGAACTGTAGGAGTTTTTGCCACAGAAAAGATTTTGTCATAAGGCTTGTAAAATATAATTGAAATATTTGGTTTGAAAATTGTATGTCAGTATTAAAGACAAAAGAACTCGAAAATAACTCTGACACATCAAGATCGCTTGTTGTTGACAGGATCAAGCGTCTATTTCATGGACAGTGCCGACGTATTTTATTGATAAATCCGCCTCAGTTTCCCGAAGAACAATTAAATATCAGGATAGCAAAGAATAAAAGGTATTACAATTACCCTCCCTATGGACTTGGACTCTTAAGCCATAATCTGAAAAAGAGAGGATATAATGTTCATATCTTAGATCTGAATTATGAACTGCTTGCATTTATCCATAAAGAAGAAGATGAAGAGACTATATTATCAAATATTAATGATATATGGCAAACACAGGTAAGTAAGATAATTGCCGACTTCCAGCCCGATTTGGTGGGTTTTTCCTGCATGTTCACCATGTCTCACGAAATAACGATAAAGATAGCGGATTGGATTAAATCTCAACATGCCGATTTACCTATTGTTGCCGGTGGGGTCCATGTAACGAATGCCCCTGATATTGTCTTAAAAGAGGGTAAAAGTATAGATTTTGTTTCTCTCTATGAAGGAGACAATAGTTTCTGCGATTTTCTGGATTTTATCAATAGCGATACAGTACACGACGAATTGACACAGCTTGGGACGCTTATAGATGATAGGTATGTTTTTATTAAAGAGCGCAATATCCCAAACCCCGAAGTTATGAATGTCGTTCCTGACTACCTTGATCTGGATATAGGCAGATATGATTCATTGGGGGAAATTGGTACATTTCGTTACTGGCGACCTGAAAACTCTCGGGGTAGTATTTCACTTTCTAATAAAGGGTGCAGGGGACATTGTTCATTTTGCAGCGTACGAAATTTCAACGGGGCCGGTGTTCGTTCGCGCAGTGTTTGGTCCATAGTTGATGAAATAGAAATACTGGTATGTAAATATAATGTAAACCATATTACCTGGCTGGACGATGACCTTTTTTATAATCCGAAAAGGACCATTAAACTTTTTGAAGAAATAACCAAGCGAAACCTGAATATTACGTGGGATGCGTCCAATGGAGTAATTATCTCTTCTGCTGTTGCTTCACCTGAACTCATCCATGGTGCAGCCGAGTCAGGATGTATCGGTATGTATTTTGGGATTGAATCTGGTAATCCCGGGATATTACGTGAAATCCGCAAACCATCAAGTGTGAAGCAATGCTTAAAGCTTGGTGAAATAATGAAGAAATATCCTCAAATATTTACCAGGGGTTTTCTGATTATTGGTTTTCCTAACGAGACATATGGCCAGATGTTAGATACTGTTGAGGTCGCACAGGCTATGGGTTTAGATTGGTACACAGTACAACTGCTGACACCGCTGCCTTCTACAGAGATCTACTCACAAATGGTAGAAGAGGGTCTAATTAAGGATGGTACATTAAACGTTTGTGAGGATGGGTTTACAATGTTTTCTGTTAGAGAGTCCGAGCGCCAGCGGTTGCAGGAGTTGAAAGAGAAGACAAATACCAGAAATTTCAATAATTATCTTAAAAGAAATGTTAATATTATACCGACGAAACAAGAGTTGGATGATGTATGGTTTCTTATAGATTACAAGGTGAATTATGAAAAGATATTAACAGAAGAGGAACCTGTCAGATTAAGTAAGATGCGATGTTTTTTAAATGATATCTCAGGGCGGATGTCTATAAATAATCCTCTTTCGACTCTTTATCTGGGAGTTGTTGAGAAAAAGTTAGGAAATCTACAGGGTGCTCAAGATGCGGCCTTACTGTCAAAAAAATATCTGAAAGGATCTGTATATTGGGAAAACCGTTTTGATATGCTGGATCTGGAACCTACTTATGAGTCTTTATTGTAAATTTAACGTTAATTATTGATCAGATAACTCTTTTAAATTTTATTCTAAATTGAGGGACCAAATTGTAAAGAGAGTAATAGTATCAGACAGGGACAAGATCAGTCTGAAACGGTTGAGACGTTTTCGTGATATATCTGAGAATAATCAACCTGATGATTACAAGGACAAGGTAGTCCTGAAGCCGTGGGGGCATGAGTATCTGATTTTTGAGAATGAGCATGTGGCGGCTTGGTTCTTACATATTAAGCATGGTCATTCTACATCCATGCATTGTCACCCTAAAAAAAAGACATCGCTTATCATTTTATCCGGTGAAGCTATCTGTAATACCTTTGAGCATAGAAATTATCTGGAAAGCATTGACTCCGTTATCCTGGAGAAGGCGGTCTTTCACTCTACCAAGTCCTTGTCTCCTGATGGTATTGATGTTATCGAAATAGAGACCCCACCTGATAAGACCGACCTAGTCCGTTTGAATGATGAATATGGAAGGGCACTATACGGTTATGAAGGTATGAGTGAGATGCATACGGCAGATTTAGACAAATTTAAATATTTTTCTTTTGAGATATCTGACATGTGCAACGGCAGGACCTACACCTCATCCGGTTATAGTGTTTCTCTGGAAATAGTTCCGGAGAAAAGCAGGTTGGAAATATGCGAAATACAGGACGATGCTCTTTACAGCATATGCAAAGGGCAGATATTGAACTCAGACGGAGTTCCTGTTTTAGATGTGGGTGATGTGGAATATGGGCATGTGTTGAAATCTAAGGACGCACTGGAAGTCTCGGATAATACAGTTTTCCTTAAGGTTACTATAAACGCATGATGATGCAACTATCCAGAGTTAACGTGAAAGATGATTCATTTTCAGGAGGGCCTTTATGAAGATAACTAGAGTGAAAGTATTTCTACTTCAGAAACAACTGACTTCTTCAATGCGTATATCGAGAGGGGGATTTTCGGTCCGCAATCATGCTATTGTTCAAGTATGCACTGATGAGGGTATTACGGGCCTGGGTGAAGGTGTTGGAAACGCGTGTTTGATCAAGGCGATTATCGAGGGACAGATGGAGAAGCAGGCGGTTGGTCTCAATCCCTTTGATACAGAGATATTACGCCACAAATTAATAGACAGCCATGTTTACCTTGAAAGAAAAGGTTCTGTGATCTGCGCAGCGAGTGCCATAGAAATGGCATGTTGGGATATCAAGGGGAAGGCCCTGGATATCCCGGTTTACCAATTGTTAGGTGGTTTATATCGGGATAGGATTGAAGCTTATGCAAGTGACGTGTATTGGGAAGATGAACCTGAGGTTATGGGAGAGAACGCGAAGCGGATTGTGAACAAAGGGTTTCGGACAATAAAGGCACATGTAGGATGCGAGTCCCCATCGCTCGATTTTGAGAGGGTAAAGGCCTTGCGGGAGTCTGTAGGCAATGACGTCAATCTGATGATTGATCTGAATGGTGGATATTCTGGTTTAGAAGCATATCAGGCAGCACTACTATGGGAAGGATTCAATCTCTTCTGGCTAGAAGAGCCCTTAAGCCCCAACCAGATCGACGCTCTGGCGGATTTGCGTTCCCGTATTCGGGTTCCGATAGCTGCAGGGGAAAATGAATTCAGGCTTCATGGGTTCAAGGAGTTGTTTGACAAGAATGCCGTAGATGTTGCAATGCCGGATATTGGTCGTGTTGGGGGTCTTCAGGAAACAAAAAATATCTGTATTCTTGCTGAAGCCTATGGGATTTCAGTTTCACCCCATAATTTTTCTTCAGGAATACTTCTTGCTGCTACTATACATCTTATGGCCAGCACACCTAATACTACATTGCTTGAATATGATACCTCGGATAATGCTGTTTATGAAGATTTGCTGATAGAGCCCTTGAGTATTGGAGATGGTTATTTGAAGGTGCCCTCACATCCGGGTCTTGGTGTGAAATTAAGGAATGATGTTTTGGAGCAATATGCGGTTAGCTAGAATTAATAGATAAATGCAGTACGTTTTTACTCTTTTTAGATAGTGAAGAAATACAAAGCCGTACTATTTGATTTTGATGGCGTCATTGGAAAAACAATGGAGGATAATTATGAAGCGTGGGCACATGCATTTAAACAATACAATATCAAAATCAGACAGGATGAATATTATTTAATAGAAGGGAAAACAACTATTAGTGTAGCAGAATTCTTTTTGGAAAAGTATAAGTCAGATATTTTCTTAGCAAAGGAGATTGCCGTGGCCAAAGAGAGTTATTACTTACGACAAAATTCATTTGAATTATACCCGAAAGCAATAGCGTTAATTAATAAAATAAAGAATAGGGGATTATTAATTGGATTAGTTACCGGAGGGAGTTCTCTGCGATTATCAAATAGTGGTATTAATGATTTATTGAAACAGTTTGATGTTGTTATTACTGGAGATATGGTTGTTGAGGGTAAGCCGTCCCCAATGCCTTATTTAAAAGCAACAGAGCAGCTAAGAGTTAATCCATCGGAATGCCTGGTGATTGAAAATGCTCCACTCGGCATTATGTCTGCCAAAAATGCGGGAATGGATTGTTTGGCAATATGTTCAACCTTAGGTCGGACATATCTTAGTCAAGCAGATTTTATTGTTGGATGTATTGCTGATTTATTTAAACATCCTTCTTTAGGATTAAATTGTGCACAAGAAAGTAAATAAAACATGCATGATATAGATGAATACTTAGTAAGGAAGTACACAAACGGGTTTATGTATACCGATTATCCCCACAAAAGCAATTGGTCAGGAAGTTTTAATGATAGTGACTATAGGACGGCTCTGAAGGATCTGTTTCTGGCCAAAAAAGTTGTTCCCGTGATGTTATATGTACATATTCCTTATTGTTCTAAATTGTGTTACTATTGCTTATGTCATGTGATCGTTACAAAACGATACGAGGAGGTTAAGAGCTATTTACATTCTCTATACCTTGAAATAGATCTCCTTCGAGAATTTTTTAATGATAATTCAGCTACTCCTGATATTCGTGAAATCCATCTGGGTGGAGGTTGCCCTACTGTTATAGAGGAAAAAGAGTTTGATGGGCTTATAGAGAAGATTCAAACTATTGTTGATGTTAAGAAATTAACTGAATTTTCAATTGAAATAGATCCTCGTACCGTTGCCGGTAATAAAGAGAAGCTTAAATATTACCATTCAAAGGGAATCAATAGGATTTCTATAGGTGTACAGGATTTTGATCCAGAGGTCCAGAAAGCTATTAATAGGATACAGCCACGGAAACTTATTGATGATTTATTGACACATGATGTCAGAGAGCGCTTTGATAGCGTAAACTTTGATATCCTTGTTGGTTTGCCGGGACAAACGAGAGAAACCTTTGGTAAAACAATTGAGACAGTAATAGAAATGTCGCCTGATCGTATTGATCTTGCATTCTTTAACTATGCTCCCAGAAATAACCCTCACATGAAAATATTGGAGAACAGAGGCCGTTTGAATGATATTGAGCGTCACAGACTTTTTCTTGATGCTACTGAAGCTCTTATTTCTAACGGTTATGTCCGTATAGGGTTCGATCATTTTGCTAAAAAAACCGATAGTGTGGCAAAGGCGATGAATAATAAAGAGTTACGCTGGAATTCATTGGGATTTAGTTCCGGGAAATGTCATGACATGCTGGGAATAGGAGTAGGCAGTAGTGGCAGGATAACGGAAAGGTATTACTTTCAAAATTTCTACGAAGTATCCGATTATGAGAAATTTCTTAAAGAAGGTGAGTTTCCCATTTTCAGAGGGACCAAGTTAAGCCGGGATGACATAATAAGGCGGGATATCATAAACCAGCTACGCAGTTACTATACCGTCGAATATAAAGAGATAGAAGATAAATATGGAATAGAATTCAAAGAATACTTTAAAGATGAAGAGATATTATTACATGAGTTTGCCAATGATAATATCCTGGAACTTTCTAATGATATGATAACTATAACAGAAACCGGAAAGGATTTCTGTAACCTTGTCTGTAGAATATTTGATAACTATAACAGGAGAGAAGGCTTTTTTGAAAATTTTTTTGAAATTCACAGGAGTAGTGATTTTGGTGTGACTACCCCTTCTGGGCAGGGATGATTATAAGATTATCCGGATGGTTAGAATACAGGATTAGGTTATGTTAAATATCGGATTTATTTTTCCAAGTAGTGAGTATCTGTTTGATCCCTTTAAGGGAGATCCGCACACACACTTTCAGATATTAACTGTACTGGAAACTCATTTTGGGGACAAACACAACCTTTCATTAATTGACTTAAGGGGAATAAAGAAGGAATTTGCACTTTATCATATTCCGGAATGTGATGTTTATCTCCATTCTGTCTATACACTTGATTATAACGAACAGTTATCAATTGTAGAAAATTTACGTGATAGATATCCGTCCGCAAAACATATAGCCGGAGGTCCTCATGCGAATGTGTTTCAGGAAGAATGTTTAAAAACATTTGATGCACTGATTCTGGGAGATGGTGATGAATCGATTATCCGGGTAATCACAGATATAATGAATCTTAAACTGAAGAAGATTTACAGGCATGAGGGGGCTCCTGTAAATATAAATAAGTACCATTATCCGTTGAGGAGGTATCTTCCGGAATCAGCAGTCGCCAAAAGGGGGTTGATGACTTTAAAAAACAGGAAAGGCTTAGAGAAACTGCTGAGTACTACAGTTCTCTTCAGCAGAGGTTGTATGCATAGTTGTTCTTTCTGTTCAATGCCTCATATCAAAGTGGATAATCCCGGAGTAAGATTTCGCACTCCGGAGTTGATTGAATCTGAAATTGAATATTTGAAACGTGATTATCATATGGAGGGGATCAATTTGTTAGATGAGATTGGTATTCCAGTCTCTCGAAATAGGGCCATTCCTCATTTGGAGGCAATTGGAAGGACCGGCATAGTTTGGAGAGGTCAGTGCCGGGTTGATGGTATTACTCCGGAAATTGCCGAGATGGCTCGGGAATCGGGGTGTGTTGCACTTGGTATGGGAGTAGAAAGTGTCTCTCAAAGATCACTGGATATGATAAATAAAAAGATGAAGGTAGAGAAAGCTAGAGAAGCCATTTCTCTTTTAAAAGAAAATGGTATAGAGGCCAGGGTGTATATGATTATAGGATTGCCGGGTGAGCCGGAAGATATCGTTGAGCAAACGTGGAGATTTATCAAGGAAACTGGTCCAGAGTTGGTATATTTATCCTTATTTGCCGTAAGGCCTGGAACAGATGTTTATGAAAACCCGGAAAGGTATGGAATTAAGAGCGTCAACAAGGATTGGGATAATACAATGCATTTATTTAACAGGTTTGATGATGAAATGCCCAAGCTCACGTTTGAATACAAAGAACAGGTTCCCTGGGGAAAAGGTTTTAGTAATGAAAGGATCATAAACAACTTTTTAGAATTACAGTCAAGGATAAAGGATCTTAACTTAAATACACAATATGAAGACACTGGAGAAAGTTAGGAGTGAGAAGATTTTGATGGCAACTGTGACAGGTTATAAATTGCAGGCCTGCTATCGTTAGTATTCATTTAGCTGGTCGTCATATGAAATGAGACTTTGAATGAAGTGTAATTAAAATCTTCGATCATATCTGTATTTCTTGCAGACCTTTAGATATGCGATTTGTGTTTTCAATTATTGGAGTTTAAATAACAATGTTTAATAATAAGAAAGTATTGGTTACCGGTGGGACAGGTATGATAGGAAGATACCTGGTTGAACTCCTTCTTGAAAAGGGGGCGATAGTTAGGGTCGCGTCTATTGATGATCCTTCTCTGGCACATGCTGATGCTGAGTTTGTACAAACTAATTTAATTGACATTAATAACTGTCTGAGGGCCTGCGATGGCATGGAATATGTATTTCATCTTGCTGGGATTAAGGGGTCGCCTGCTGTTACGACAAAAAAACCTGCCAGCTTCTTTGTTCCTGTTATTTTGTTTAATACCAGTATGATGGAGGCCGCCAGACAATGTAATGTACAGAAATATCTATATACGAGTACTATTGGTGTTTATCATCCGGCAGAGGTATTTCGTGAGGATGACGTATGGAAGACTGTTCCGTCCGAGTATGATAGGATTGGGGGATGGGCCAAGAGGATGGGAGAGCTACAGGCTGAAGCATATGCGATAGAATTTGACTGGAGGAAGATTTGTATTGTACGTCCGGCAAATGTGTACGGACGTTATGATAACTTTGACTATCAGAATTCTATGGTAATACCGTCATTAATCAAACGGGCAGTTGAAGGTGAAAACCCTTTTGTGGTTTGGGGTGATGGTACTGCCATCAGAGATTTTATTCACGCAAAAGATGTGGCCAGGGGAATGGTATATGTCATGGAGAATGATATTTATGAACCTGTAAACCTTGGAAGCGGAGAAGAGTTAAGCATAAAAGAACTGGTTGAAACCGTTTTATCTTGTATGGACAAAAAACCTGAGATTGTTTGGGATACTGATAAACCATGTGGGGACAGAAAGCGAGTTATGGACATGTCTCGTATGAGAAAGTATGGATTTAAACCAATGGTTTCTCTAAAAGAAGGTGTTCGAGATACGATTGCTTGGTATCGTACTCAAAGGGCTCCGCATGCCGTTTACAATGTTTTTGAAGAAGGTATTAAAATAGATTAAATTACCGGATAATTACTAAGGTACAAGAAAAACAAGGCTATTGGTATGAAGGGTAATAGAATATTAGTTGCAGGGGGTACAGGGTTGTTGGGAACAAACTTGACCAGGCGTCTTGTTGGCATAGGGGCCTCTGTACAAAGCACCTACTTTTCGCGTAAACCCCCGGCGCATTTGAAACAATATTATAAGAGATATGACTTTACTAAATATGATGATTGTAAGGAAGCGACTAAAGGTAATGATTGTGTGATTATCTGTGCAGTACAAGCCTCTGGCGTTTCCGGTATGATGAAAAGTCCCACGGAAACAATACTACCCAATCTGGAAATTCATGCTGGATTGTTTGAAGCTTGTAGTCAAAATAAAGTACAGAAAGTGTTATGGGTCAGCAGTTCGACAGCTTACCAGGAATCTTTCCATCCGATACGAGAAGAGGAAATGGACCTTAATCAGCAGCCTTTTAATCTTTATCAAGGAGTGGGCTGGGTATACAGGTATCTTGAACAATTGGCCAAGTGTTACAACCAGAAGTACGGATTACAATATAATGTAATTAGAACGTCCAATATTTATGGCCCATATGATCGTTTTGACGATATGAAATCTCATGTTATACCAGCCTTAATCAAACGTGCAGTACAAAAGGAAGACCCTTATATCGTCTGGGGCAATGGTTACACGGTTAGAGACTTTGTCTATGTAGACGATCTGGTGGAAGGGATATTAAGAGTATTGGAAAGACAATGTCTTCCTGATCCGGTTAATATGAGTAATGGAACTCCTGTAAAGATCAGAGAGCTGGTCCAGATAATATTAAATATATGTGACCATCACGTGACGCCACAATATGATTCAGCAAAACCTACCGCAGTTCCGTATAGGGTATTAGATAATACTAAATATGATACACTTTTTGGTAAAACAAAAAGAACTTCCCTGGAAGATGGTATTCGCAAAACAGTTAAATGGTATTTATCGCCAGAATCGAGAGAGTAGTTCATTAAAGAATATGTATGCATGGATACTCGGTGCAAAGGATAGAATAAGATAATGTGTTTAAAATAAAGAGTAATTCATGCAAAAGAAGATACTAGTCCTTGGGGCTACAGGTTTTATTGGGAGAAACATAGCTGAGTACTTCTCAAATAAGCTTGATGTTGAACTATACGGGACATATTATAAATCTAATCCATTAAATATTTCCCGGATTCGAATGGTCCAGGCTAATCTAACTGACAGGAGAGACGTTAACCGTGTAATTGATGGAATGGATGTCGTGATACAAGCGGCTGCAGTAACTTCCGGAGCAAAGGATATTGTTAATAACCCTCATTATCACATTACCGATAATGCTATCATGAATTCCCTTATTTTCAGATCTGCGTTTGAATATTCCATTCCTCATATAGTCTTTTTCAGCTGTTCTGTCATGTACCATTCGAGTGACAAACCGTTAAAAGAGATAGACTTTGATGCCAACCGAGAGATGTATCCTAATTATTTTGGTGGAGCCTGGAATAAAGTATATCTTGAAAAGATGTGTGAGTTCTATTCTAGGTTGGGGCGAAATAGATATACGGTGATCCGCCATTCAAATATATATGGTCCTTACGATAAATTTGATCTGGAGAAGTCTCATGTTTTTGGAGCCACAATGACAAAGGTAATGACGGCTGAAAGTAATAAGATAACTGTTTGGGGTTCAGGTGAAGAAGAAAGAGATTTGTTATATATTTCAGACCTTGTTAGGTTTGTAGAATTAGCTATAGATAAGCAACAAAAAGCGTTTGAACTTTTTAATGCAGGGCTTGGTAAATCTGTTGCGGTTAAGGATTTGGTTCGTAAGATCATTGCCTGTTCAGGTAAGACACTGGACATAGAACATGATTTGTCTAAGCCAAGCATCAAAACCAAACTTTGTCTGGATAGTACGAAAGCCAGGAAGGAATTAGGCTGGGAGCCTCAAGTGTCTCTGGATGATGGTATTAAGAAAACTATGGATTGGTATCAGACATATTTATTAAATAATCAGTCGGATGTTTGATTATAATTAAAAAGTCTGAAATCAAGAGTGTATTAATTACAGGGAGAACGGATATTGTCTGTTATTACAGAAGGAGAATGGTATGGCTGCTGCTTTTGATGAGATGATGGAAGAGGTAACAAAGGACATCGTCGTTGTAATCAGATGTCTCCTGTAAAACATGGGTTGATCGAATTGGCAGTGATTATTAGAGAATTTATTGTCTGGAGATAAAATGATTGTTAGAAGGACTCCATGCGGAGGCCTAAAATGGATTTGTTAATTATCAATCCAAGAATTATTTGGTTTTCACACAAATCTTTGATTTCATTTGGCCCGCTTGCATTAGCATCTTATCTTGATGAAAAGGGTTTCAGTGTGAGAGTGCTTGACGATAATTCTATGAATAAGTCATACACGATCAATGATTACGTAGATTACATTAATCATCACCAAGTAAGAATTATTGGGATTTCTGTTTCTACCTTGAATGCCTATAATTCCTACAGATTGGCAAGAGAGCTTAGGGAAAAGTTTCCAGATAAAATTATTATTGCTGGAGGATTACACAGCTATGATTCGTCAGAAGAAATCTGCAAACAGCCTTCTCTGGATATTCTTTTCAAGGGGGAAGCTGAGTTGTCTTTATTAAAATATTTGGCAATTGCTAAGGAGAACCCTCATTTTTTAAATAGAAAAGTGTTGCTTGATGAAAAATATATTTCCAAAATAAAAGAGATAAAAGGGATTATCATTAAAACAGGAAATGAGATAATTGATACGGGAGTTGGGGAGTACGTTGAAAATCTAGATGATTTGCCGTTTAGTAATTATGATTTAATAAATCTTGAAGATTATATCAAAACAAGATATGACCATCATGCCGTTACTAATCAAATAAATTTCCAAAGAGGATGCCCTTACAAATGTAGATTTTGCAAATCGTCTGTTATATCATCACTGGTCAGAAGCAATAGTGCCAAGTACATGATCAAACAAATTGAGAAACGTTACGATAAATATAATTTAGATACATTTTTCCTTACAGATTCTAATTTTACAATTGACAAGAAACGGCTTGCTCTTTTTTGTTCTCTAATGGTTTCGTCAGGTTTAAGTAAGAAAATTAAATTCATAATTCAAACATCAATTGCGATATCTATTAGTGATGATGAAATTGAAACGTTGCGTGACGCTGGTTGTTCCATGCTTATGGTTGGTGTGGAGCGTTTCGCTGATGATTGCAGGAAATTGATATCTAAAGCCGGAACAGAAGAGCAGGTAAAAAATTTAATAAAACGAATACATAAGCATGGAATTAAAACGAGCATAAACATTATGCTAAATTTTCCTTTTGAAACAGAGACAATATTTGACAGAGAGTCAAAGGCTCTTGACGAGATTGTCACATATGTTAACTTTATATACATAAATTATTTGTCTCCTATGCCTGGAACATCCATTTATGAAAATGAATTAGAAAACATTTACAAAAAGTGGTACTTGCGAGAGGATGTTGTGAAATATCAGATGACTTACTATGATATTTCATTTTTGATTGAAGGTCCAGTTTCTTTGAAGCTGAACTATTTCCAACTAAATCAAAATATGATTAATAAAATTAGACATTTTAAAGAAAGGTATCAATGGAAGGGGTCAATGCGAGTGAGTAGTTCATTTTTTGTAAAAAGCATAGTTATTGCTGATATGTCTTTGGGGAAGGTGTCTTATTATGTCGCAAGGATATCTCCCGAATTAGAGCGCTTGATATTCTACCCCTTTAAATACATTAGACTGAAAGGTTATAAAGTACTTTTCAATTTGTTTGTTGCAAAATGACGATAAGGAGATAGGTCAGATAAGTTCGAACTACAAGCTTATTTCCTTTGAATTTGAGACATATTGGATATTGTTCTCATTGTATTATTATGAGGGAAATTACATAAAAATAAAGGCGGGAGAAGAGAGTGTTAAGTAAACAGTGGAATGTGCAAATTAAGTTATGATTTGATGACTAGAATAATATGACAAATGAGATTCAAATTAATAGTGTGTTGATTGCCGGGATTGTGGGTAGCGGAGGAAGTTATCTGGCAGAACATATCCTACATTATCATCCCGAGGTACAAGTTCATGGTACGATAGCATAGTACAACGTCATCAAAGAACATTTCGGAAATCTTAAACAAAGTGATAGTCCATGAATAAGATTTAACGATTTTAGTGCTACATTTTCCGTATTGAAGAGAGTCAAACCGTATGCCATCTTCAACTTAGCCTCCCAAGTCAACTTCTGCGCAGGATTTATAATACTCGTACGTTGATTGTTGTACGTGATGCCATAGTTTGCTGTGAATATGGTGAAGTGTATAATGTCGGAGGTTAAACCACAATATCCGTGGGAGAATTCCTGAACTGCTGAAAAGGAATGCTACTGTACCAATTCCGAGCAGCGTTGATCCACAGTTGCTGTGGCCGGCAGATGTTACCTTGCAGATTTCCTGTAAAGATAAATTCATTGTTACAACTAAATGTAAACCGCAATATAGCTTTGATGAGAGTGTTGAACACCTACTTTCTTATTGGCGAAAAGAAGTAATAAATGAAATAAACACTCCATAGACGTATTTTTCTGGAACTTTGTTATCAACTAATTTATCATTATCTCATGAATGATTTTTTGGAATACCTATGATCAACATGGTATTTGAAAGCCATATGTTTAAGCGTTGGAAACAGCGTGTTGAGTCAAATGGCAATGTCATTAAGAATATTGAAGTTCTGGGTGTCATATCCAGAGATCAGGTAAATCTCCGCGGTGCGTTCCTGGACTGCAGATTACTCACACCGGAAGGAGTAGAAATTTCGAGATGTATATTGATCGGGGGGGAGAGTGCCGTAATCGTCCCCGTGCTGACATGCCGTCAAGACGGAGAAACATACACTTTAATGGTCGAGCAGCGCCGAATTGTAGATGGTGGCTTTACTGAGGAATTTCCGGCAGGAACCATAGATATAGAAACAGATGATCCAAAGATTATAGCCTGTCAGGAGCTTGAAGAAGAGCTTCATATGGCCGTCTCTCCTGAGGAACTGCTCCCCCTAAATGATAACCAGGTTAAGATCAATCCTTGTTTCTCAGATGGTCTTGTGTCTTTTTTCTATTTTGAGAGAGAAGTTTCTCTGGCTTTCTTAGAAGAAATGAATGGCCGCAGTACAGGATGCCATGAGGATAATGAATTTATCATGGTAAAGGTAAAAAAAATGTCAGAGGTCATTAACTGTATGACCCCATCTGCTCTGATCGGATTAAAATTATTAGAGCGAGCACTGAACCGTGTGTTTTGATTGATGTGTCTATAAATTATATTAAGAAAGGAAGGATACTATGATAAAAAGCGTTATAATAACAGGCCCGGGATTTCAAGACGAGGAGGTTGTTTACCCTTATTATCGTCTATTAGAAGCAGGGTATGAAGCTGAAATTGCAACAAAAGATGGGGTAGTTGTTTATGGGAAATATGGTGTGCCTGCACGGGCCACAATGGATGTAAAAGACCTTGATGCGGATAGGTTTGATCTTGTTATACTTCCTGGAGGGTTTGAAGCGCCTGATAGGGTCAGGCTTATTCCAGAGGTCATTGAATTCGTACAAAGTATGAATAGAAAGAACAAACTAATTGCGGCTATATGTCATGGTCCCTGGATTATGATTTCAGCAGGAATTACTAAAGAGCGGAAAATAACTGCATACTGGAGTATTGAAGCTGATGTGAGAAATTCAGGAGCAGATTATCAGCATAAGGTTCCTGTCGTTATTGATGGTAATATCATTACGTCCCCACATTATAATAATAATGGGGATTTCATGAAGGCGATTATAGAATATATGAATAAGAGAACATAGAAATATGAGAGAGCCTAATTATAATGTTAAACAAAAGATTGCAGAGCAGTATCCTGTTGAAACATCTTTGAAGCTTTTCGAAAAGATGTGTCTCGTTCGGTATTTTGAACTAGGACTGATTGATGCAATAAATATAAACTTGACTGAATACCTTGTTTACTTGTCAACAGGACAAGAGGCAGTAGCATCTGCTTTGTCTTTTTTAATGCAGGATTACATGATATTTGCACAACATAGAGCACATGATGTTTATCTTGCCTTTGGGGGTGATCCCAAGATGTTACGAGATGAACTATTGGGACTCCCAACTGGAACAAGTGAGGGGAAAGGCGGATCTAACTGTTTGCAGTATCATCAAAATGGAATTTCAATGTTTGGTCACCATGGGCTTATTGGGGAAAATGTTCCTCAAGCTGTGGGAGCTGCATTGGGAAGTGGCAGGAATACTGTATGTTTTTTTGGTGATGGTGCTGCTGAGGAAGATTACGTGCTTGCAGCAATGGGGTTTGCAGCTACTCATAAATTGCCAGTATTGTTTGTATGTATAGATAATGATCTTTCAATTTTAACAAAAAAAGATGTACGACGCTCTTGGGAGATAACAGATGTTGCAAAGTCATTTGGGATGTCAGCAATTGATGTGGCTGATGATCCGTGGTCAATAATGCATTATACTAATGAGCTAACAAATAAATTGCCTGCCTTGATAAATTGCATCGCATGCAGAAATTACTGGCATGTTGGAGTTGGAATTGACGATGCGCCAGAATGGGATCGTTTTAATATAGTAAGAAGTAAGTTGGAAATGTTAGGGCTTGAAGACAGGGTTCTTCAAACTGAAAAAGAAGTACGTCTATCCATGGAGAAATTGTGGAACAGAAAACTCTTGCTGAAACAATAAAAGAAATATCTCGAAAACATCTTGAAGAAGGCAATGGTCTTTTACTTGGGCAGTGTATAAGTGCTATTGGTTGGGTTAATGGCACTGTCCCTGATGTTAAAGGTATTATTGAGCTTTCGATGACAGATGTAGCAGGTGCTGGAATCGCGGTTGGTGCGGCAATGGTTGGAAGACGGCCCATATTTGTTGTTCGATTTCAGGACTTTATGATGTTGGGTTCGAGTCCTTTTGTTAATTATGCTGCTAAAGTCAAGGAACTCCACGGTAAAAGCGCTCCTGTTTTTATTAGATCTCTCGCCTCAGAAGGGATGGGTCCGGTACATTCAGGAGTTTTACATAGTGTTCTTATGCACTTTCCAGGATTCAGGATCTGCTCACCTGTTACTCCTAAGGAGTATGAAGAGGCGTGGCAGGTTTTTATGGATAATGATGACCCAATGTATGTAAGCGAGCACCGTCCAAGTTTTAATAATAAGGAGGAATTGTTCGATATTGTTCAAAAAGGTGCTAGTATTACACTTTATGGCATTTCACTTCCACGTTTTGCTATGAGAGAGGCAGCAAAGATGCTTGATAGTGAAGGAATCAGATGCAATGTTATTGATATTTTGTGGCTGAAGCCCTTCAAAATTACTGATCGATATGTGGAACCATTGAAACAGACAAAAATTGGACTTGTAATAGATTCAAGCTTTGAAATCTGTGGTGCAGCGCGATCAATTGCTTATGAACTCTCTGATGCATCAGGTTACCCTGTTAAGGCTTTGGGGCTTTTAGATCAAACAAAATGTATGTGTCATCCTTTCAGAAACGAGGCCCCCGATGCACAGAGGATTTATGATGCTGTAATAAATATCCTTAAATAACTACATCCCTTTTCTTGAAATTATTCTCAATTGCATTTCAATAAAAGAAGGATATATATATTAGTAAGTGGAAATGGATAAATATTCATACTATACTTTGAATGGCTATTATCATTCTACTGACAAAAGTACAATAAAGTTAGAAATATACGCAGATAAATGTATTTTGAACGTTTTGCAGAACGGAAATAGTCTTTGAGAAAGACGGTTATATGAAGGTATCATTGATAATTCTTACATTGAATGAACTTGACGGCATGAAAATTATAATGCCTCAAATAAAGAAAGAGTGGTATGACCAACTGATTGTTGTTGATGGAGGTTCCACTGATGGTA
>Ga0187827_10003668_pt1 | contig 19608 bp, 13 predicted proteins | sample ETNtaG_39_FD_167969 | JGI IMG/M metagenome (GOLD analysis project Ga0187827, IMG submission 167969) | Marine microbial and viral communities from oxygen minimum zone, Eastern Pacific Ocean - ETNP2014_SV_150_PacBio MetaG (Illumina Assembly) | ecosystem: Environmental > Aquatic > Marine > Hypoxic... | reverse complement strand
GCTTCGCACAGCCCAGGATTGGTATGTTCGTAACGCGTTGCTGGGCGCAGATGGCGTAAGCGAAGTGGCTTCCGTTGGCGGCTTTGTCAAGGAATACCAGATCGACGTCGACCCCGATGCCATGCGAGCGTTTGGTGTCTCGCTCCAGGAGGTCTTCAGCGCGGTGAAGATGTCCAACGTCGATGTGGGGGCGCGCACCATCGAAGTGAACCGCGTCGAATACGTCATTCGCGGCCTCGGCTTCATCAAGAACCTCAAAGACATTGAAAACACTGTCATCAAATCGCGAGACAACGTCCCGGTTTATGTCAAAAACGTCGCCCATGTCTCGATTGGCCCGGCATTGCGGCGCGGCGCGCTCGATAGGGGAGGCGCGGAGGCGGTCGGTGGAGTGGTCGTGGTCCGCTACGGTGACAATCCGCTGGCAGCCATCAAGAACGTTAAGAAGAAGATAGAAGAAATCGCGCCTGGGCTGCCTAAGAAGGCCCTCGTCGATTGGGACAAAGTCACTTCCAGTGAAATCAAAGAATTCGGCGACTTGAACGGATTTGATGCCTTCAAGGATGGCCAGTTCAACTCCGATGCCGCGCTGGCCTGGCTGCGCGACAACCCGGACGAGGAACCGCCCGAATGGATGACCATCTCGCAGGTCAACATCGTTCCCTTCTATGACCGCACCGGCCTCATCTACGAAACCCTGGGCACGCTCGAATCCGCACTGAGCGAAGAAATGCTGGTCACCATCATCGTCGTGCTGGTGATGGTGCTGCATCTGCGCAGTTCCATGCTGATTACGGGCTTGCTCCCCATCACCGTTCTGATGTGCTTCATCGCGATGAAGACCTTTGGCGTCGATGCCAACGTTGTCGCGCTCTCCGGAATCGCCATTGCCATCGGCACTATCGTCGATATGGGAATCGTCATCTGCGAGAACATTCTCAAGCATCTGGACGAAGCCGGCCCCGAGGACAACCCCCTGGAGCTCATCTACCAGGGCGCCTCCGAAGTTGGCAGCGCCGTGCTGACGGCCATCGCCACCACGGTCGTCAGCTTTCTACCGGTATTCACGATGGAAGCCGCGGAAGGAAAGCTCTTCAAGCCGCTCGCCTTTACGAAGACCTTCGCGCTCATCGCATCAGTCATTGTTGCGATCACGATGATCCCACCGTTTGCGCACATCCTTTTCACGGGCCGGATTAAGCGCGAGTATGCGAAGATTGCATTTCATGCCGGGCTGGCTGCGCTTGGCGTCAGCATCATGGTTTGGGTGATGTGGTGGATCGGGCTGATTGTGATAGGTCTTGGCATTTACAGCTATGTGAAAAAATACCTGCCTTTGCTCGGTCAGCGAATAGTTGCATATACGACCAACGGTGTGGCAGTTCTCCTGGTCGGCATCCTGCTGGCCAGGCACTGGCTGCCACTCGGCCCGGAGAAGGGGCTAACCCTCAACTTCATTTTCGTGGCCACTATTATCGGGGGATTGCTGGCTCTGGTGCAGGTATTCCAGCACGTCTATCCATTCGTACTGGGCTGGTGTCTCGAACACAAATTCACGTTCTTGACCATCCCGACAGCGCTCGTGCTCTGGGGATTCACCATTTGGCTGGGCTTTGAAAACGTCTTCGGCGTCATCCCGAAAGCCGCTGATGAAATCGGCATCGACGGCCAGGAGATTCGTACCATGGATTTATGGGTCGAGGCCACGCACAGCTTCCCCGGCCTGGGCAAGGAATTCATGCCACCTCTCGATGAAGGCTCATACCTGTTCATGCCGACGACCATGCCGCATGCCTCCATAGGCGAGTGCCTCGATGTCTTAAGAAAGCAGGACAAAGCCCTGCGTGCTATCCCCGAGATCGAGAGTGTCGTCGGCAAGATCGGTCGCGTCGAAAGCCCACTGGACCCCGCGCCTATTTCGATGATCGAAACGATCATCAATTACAGGCCGGAGTACATCACTGACAAAGACGGACATCGGAAGCGTTTCAAGGTAGAGCAATTGAACGGCAGCAAGAAATTCGTCCGTGAGGAGAACGGCAACCTGATCCCCGATCCCGATGGCGCGCCCTACCGGCAGTGGCGCGACCACATCAAGAAGCCGGACGACATCTGGGATGAAATCGTTCGCGTTACCAAGATACCGGGCACCACTTCAGCTCCCCGTTTACAGCCTATTGCCGCCCGCATCGTCATGCTGCAGTCCGGCATGCGCGCCCCCATGGGCGTGAAGGTGAAAGGGCCGGACCTTGAGACCATCGAAGAAGTCGGACTGCAGATCGAAAAGTTTTTGAAGGAAGTACCCTCGGTTGAGGCTTCGGCAGTGCTGGCCGACCGAATCGTGGGCAAACCGTATCTCGAAATCGATATCAACCGCGAAGCCAGCGCTCGGTACGGAGTCCACATCCGCAAAGTGCAGGATGTGATTGAAGTCGCCATCGGCGGGCGCAGGATCACAACGACGGTCGAAGGCCGCGAACGTTATCCGGTGCGGGTGCGCTATCAGCGTGAGCTGCGAGATCAGATAGAGCAGCTTGGCCGTATCCTTGTCCCGGCGGCCGATGGCTCACAGATTCCCATCGACCAATTGGCGGAAATCAGATACCTCCGCGGCCCGCAGGTCATCAAGAGTGAAGACACGTTCCTGGTCGGCTACGTCATCTTCGATAAGAAGCCCGGCTATGCGGAAGTAGACGTGGTCGAGGATTGCCAGCGCTATCTGGTTCAGAAGCAGAAGACCGGCGAGTTCGATCTGCCATCCGGTGTGAGCTACAAGTTCGCGGGCAGCTACGAAAACCAGATCCGCGCTCAGAAAAGGCTCTCCGTCATTCTGCCACTCGCCCTGTTAATCATCTTTCTGATCCTCTACTTCCAGTTTAAGTCAGTCCTCACCACCCTGATCGTTTTCAGCGGCATCTTCGTTGCCTGGTCGGGTGGCTTCCAGATGATCTGGCTGTATTCGCAGGACTGGTTTCTGAACTTCAGCGTATTCGGGGTTGACATGCGCGAACTGTTCCAGGTGCATCCGTTCAACCTGAGCGTCGCGGTATGGGTCGGCTTCCTCGCCCTCTTCGGGATCGCCACCGACGACGGGGTCATCCTTTCGACGTATCTGAATCAACGGTTCGCCGCAGACAAACCATCCACCATCGCGGGCATTCGACAAGCTACTGTGGAAGCCGGCAAGCGACGAATCCGCCCCTGCCTGATGACCGTCGCAACGACCATCCTCGCCCTCATCCCCGTCCTCACATCTACCGGCAGGGGCGCAGATATCATGGTACCGATGGCCATCCCGTCCTTCGGTGGCATGACTGTCGTGCTCATAACCGTCTTCGTTGTGCCGACGCTCTACTGCCTTGTGAAAGAAATTGAGTTCGCCTTCGGTGTGAAGGAAGAACTGCCTGGAACGGGTGAAGAAAGTGACCGTGAGGAAGAAAAACGAGAAAAGGAGGAGGAGGAAGGAGATGGAGGAATGGCGCTGACCTAAGCCATCGTGGCATGGGCGTCCCGCCCGTGTTGGCTACTGAGTCATTTGTTCACGGGCGAGACGCCCGTGCCACGATAGTAAGGTCAGTTCCAAGCTCACTTGAGTCAGCGCCATTCGAGTGATGGAGTGACGGCTTCAGCCGTTGATCGAGCGGGCATCCCCGACAATGAAGCGATTGCTGGGATACGACTCAGAGCCCAATCTGCTCTATTAACCATCATCCATCTTCCTCCTCTTTCCACTTGACTCTCCGCGGCGGCATCGATAAACAGATCCACACATTCGTTTACCACAGAAGACATGAGGATTGACCATGGCTGCGACCAAAGCTGCTGAACCTGCACCCGTAGAAAACAAAGCCCTTACCTTGGCCGTTGCGCAGATTGAAAAGCAATACGGAAAAGGCGCCATCGTGCGGCTCGGATCGCAGGAAGCCGCCGACATGCCAGCCATTTCAACAGGGTCTCTGGGGCTGGATATGGCACTCGGTGTGGGCGGCATACCAACCGGCCGGGTTGTCGAGATCTTCGGGCCCGAAGCATCCGGCAAAACAACGCTGACTCTTCATCTTGTCGCGAATGCGCAGAAGGCCGGCGGCATTGCTGCATTCATAGATACGGAGCATGCACTCGATCCGACTTACGCAAAAAAGCTTGGAGTCAACCTGGACGATCTCCTCGTCTCTCAACCCGACACTGGCGAACAGGCTCTCGAGATATGCGAACTCCTCGTTAACAGCAACGCGGTCGATGTCATCGTTATTGACTCCGTGGCTGCTCTCGTCCCAAAGGCTGAAATCGAAGGGAACATGGGTGACTCCCACATGGGGCTGCAGGCTCGTCTGATGTCGCAGGCACTGCGAAAGCTCACCGGAGCGATTCATAAATCCAAGGCGATCGTCATGTTCACCAACCAGATCCGGCAGAAGATTGGCGTGATGTTCGGCAATCCTGAAACCACTCCTGGAGGCATGGCGCTCAAGTTTTATTGCTCGGTCCGGCTCGACATCCGCCGCATCGGATCCATCAAGACCGGCGACACCGTCATCGGCAATCGCACCCGCTGCAAGGTGGTGAAGAACAAGGTGGCCCCGCCTTTCCGCCAGGCCGAATTCGATATCATCTTCGGCCACGGCATCTCGCATACGGGCGAATTACTTGACTACGGTGTGGAATCGGAGGTCCTGAAGAAGACTGGCACATGGATCAGTTATGGGGAGATCAGGCTTGGCCAGGGCAGGGAGAAGTCCCGCGATTTTCTTATGGAAAACCCGGACATCCAGGACGAGATTCGGCATAAGATCCTGGATGTAATGATGCCCAAGCCCAAGAAGACTGAAGAGTCTCCCCCCGAAGGCAAATGACTTCATCGAAGCCGCAATTCCGCCAGCACGGGCTGGTGATCTGAAACGCGATCAGGCAGCACCTCGTAACGAACGAATTCCAAATCGTCCGAAATCAGGATCCAATCAAGGCGGTGTCCTGTTGATAAGAAAGTTGGCGTTTCGGTCAGCGGGTCAAACGCTTCGAGCTTCAGCCCGTTCACGAGCCGTTGAACTGCCGAATCCTTCCAGTCCCATTCGCAGTTGAAATCCCCCATGACGATGAGCGGCCGGGTGCGGTCGGCGAGTTCCAGGATCAAGCGCTCAACCTGATGGCTGCGGTGCCTCCTGCGCGAGAAATCCAAATGGACCGAAATGACATCCACTTCTCGAAAAACGCCCCTGAGAGGAATCCTCGCCGTCGAGATCACGAACCCTTTTGAAAAGGTTGGCGGCGTGGGCCGAAAGGTAACGGAAGCCGCACGGTGCAACTGAAACTCTGAAAGAAGGGCGGTGCCGTAATCGAGTTTCATTCCCTTGACATGCCTTCCGTGGACGAAGAACGGAAACAGACCATCCTCGGCCAGGAATGAAGCCTGATGGGTGTTCCCACTCCAAAGCGCCTCGCCATCGCATTCCTGGAGGCCCACCATGTGCGCTTGCTCCCGGTCCAGCAGCTTTGCGATGTCCACCAGATTGCGCCGGATCGTCTTATTCCGGACCAATGCCTGATGAAGACGCGTTCTCCTCCCGTGCGCGATATTCAGACTGATGACGCGAAATGTGTCGGACGTATCCCTCCCAGTTGGCTGAGCGGAAGGCGAGTTCTGTATTGTCTGAATGTTGAGGTCTCGAACCGTAGGCCCATTCGTCATCCGGGCAAGAGCCACTGCAGAAAGGAACATCAGGCCGGGCAGAAGAACGGAAATCAATGCCAGCTTTCTCAATCTCTTCTTCATGTCACAGTTTTCGATGACGCAGCGTTGTATTGAGACACCGCGTGATCATCACCGAATGCCCCATACTTCCCAAATCTCACGCTATTGGTTCGCGGGACGCCCTCACCACAGGGAACACTACTTCTGCTTCCAGCCGCCCGCGTCGTCCTGATACCAGTGTCCCTTATCCACTTTCGCCCGGATCGCCTCTGTGAAAGGACCTACGATGTCAGAGAGCTTCTTGGGATTGATGCCATTGGCCCGGGCAAATTCTTTAACAAGTGCAGTGCGATCATTATTCTCAGCACTGACGAGTCTCTTGACCATGACCTTGTCTCTGCCGCCCAGACCGGAAAGACTGCGAACGACCAGCAGACCCTTGTTTCCTTCGCCGACAATACCTTTATCGAGGTGTGGCTTCAGTTGAGGATAGCGTGCTTTGCGGCTTTCTATCATCTTCCGGATGCCCGGGGTCGTGATGTTGAGATTTACATTCGCTTCGGCAAGAACCGCCTGAAAATCAACAGAAGGAAGGAAATAAAACCGCCTGCGCTTAAAGGTCTGATCATTCCCATCCGTTTCCGGTGCCGGTTCGCCCTGTCTGATCTCTCCCTCAATTTTCTCAGCCGCCTTCTGAATTTCACTCGGCGGAAAATTCACGTTGATGGTCACATTTGCACAACTGGCGACAAAACAGCAGATGACGAGTAATGGTAGTTTCGTTCTTTTCATAAGTAGCTCCTTTTAGTTGATCCCAAGTAGTGCGGGCGCTCCGCGACCGCTCGGAAGCAGGGGCAGATTTTCAGACGTGAGCAACAGAAGTATATTCGGAGGCAGATGGATTCGAGTCAAAGCAGATCTGGCCCTGTTATTCCGACCACTCTACCAGCCGAACGGTCAGCCCCTTTATCTTTGGCCGGTCATGGTCGAACTGAATTTGGGCAACATCCCTCACGAGATCTCCCGTTCGCCAGATGGTTGTAGGATACAACCAGTCAGCCATAAGATGCCTGGCCGAGATTTTCTTGCCGTTCAGAAGCTGGAACTCGATAACCACCTCGTATTCCTTCTCCATGGGCTGGATACATTCCCAAAAAGTTTCTAACTGAATAGTGCGCGGGCCAACAGGGCTCAGCGGGGACCATCCCAGCAGCTTCGCTCCATCTGTCACCTGGTTTACAGGTGTGCCTATCGATAATGGTCTCGTGGCCAGAGCATCATGTTTTTTATCGAAACCAGCGCCTCGCCTGAACACGTAGAGTTTGTGTTTCCGGAATACGAGGTGGTATTCCGGCTTCAGTAACGCGGCGTCACGAGCGGCCAGCATCATTCCATAATTGGTGTAGCGGTCGAACGGGTCAAACACCAGGTAATCCTGATCTTTCAGCGGGTGCCGATCCATCACGTTAATCATCCCGTAGTCTGTGAAATGGGAAGCAAGCCTGTAACTCGCCAAAACTGAACTGTCCCGCGGAATCAGATTTCTGATCTCATTGACCAACTCATCTCTCTTCGAGACCTCAAATGTTTCAGGTGTCATCATCCTGAAAAAGAACAGATAAGAGCTCATGGAACTTGCAGCCAGTACTCCCCAACCCGCGCCGAGTAGCAGCTTCCTGCCGTTCTGAGGGGCCGCCACCTTCAAGAATGATGGGAGGGCCTGGGCTCCAAGGACAGCGCCTGAGAAAAGGATGGGAATCAGAGTTGTATGGTTCCAGAATAGAATCGACTGGTGCATCGGGTTGGCGCTGATGAGCAGAAAGACAAGGCTCGGCCCCAAAAGGAGCAGCCAGAACGGTCGCACAAGTGGTAGCAGAATCAGCGGGCACAAAAGATGCAGTAAAAAGACTATATTGCGGTAATTGAAAAGAAGATGGAACGTGTTTACCGGGCGGGAAATTAATGCCCAGGCAATTTCAGAAAAACTACCGCCGATGTGGTCGTAATAGCCGATTACAAAGCTGTATCCTCCCTTGGCCAGGTGGGGAAGAATTAGTTTTGTCCCGACCACAAAATACAGAACAGAGCCTGCGGCAATGCCCAATCCCGTCTTTCGTGCAGGAGTCTGTAAAGCCATGACAACGCCAAACATCATTGTCATGGGCGCAAAATTCTCTTTAACAAGTATCGTCAGAATGCACCAGATGATGCACTGTCTGGGTCTGTTCGTGCCCATTGCATAGCAGGCCCACATAAGACAAAAGAGCCCTTGGGCTTCGTTATCCGGTCCATATGAGGATCGAAAATTCACATACAGCATCGGTGGGTATAGAAGGTAGGCCAACCCGACCAGCAGCGCGAAAACAGCACTTCTACTCTTTTCGCGAGCGAGCAGAAAAAGCGGCAGCGCGGCCATCGAAAGCATAAGAGCATTTAAAACTAATAAGGTCTCATGATACGGGAACAGCCAATAGAGAGGGACCATGAAGATTTGCGTCAGAAACAAGTGCTCCATGGAAGTCTGCGGCTCAAAGGGATTTCCGCCGTAAATGTAGCTCTGGTTGTAAGAGAGCATGAAATTGCCGCGAAGCGTTTGGCTCAGACTTTCAGCAATCCGGCCTGAATCAGGGAAGCCGAGGTTCAAGGCCCGATACTGAAGAATATTAAGCCAGGCAAGAAGGAGGAAATGGATGACGACTATAAAAATAAACACCGCAAACCAGACGCGGCGAAGGCAGTTGTCTTCCTCCGAGTCTTTTGACAGATGGAACGCAACCAGACTGGTAGTTATTCCTGCAATTACGACCGCGTGAAGCACCAGAAGGAGATTGGTTTTGCCGGCTGAGGAAGCAATGAGTGGGGCAAGGAGAGTCAGGGATGGAAGCCCAAGCCACGAAACTGGCCTTCGCTCAGTGTTCATTCTTGCCAGCAAGTGAAACAGACCAAGACCGATGCCTGCCCCGAAGCAAATCCACAGAAAAATGCCTGTGTCAATATAGGCAAAACCGTCTGGGGGAGTGAAGTACTCATTCCGTTTGAAGCCCTCATACAGATGATATCTCCCCTGCATAAAGACGGACACAAACCATGCCGTCGAAGCGCCTCCTGCACCGGCGAGTGGTCCTCCGAGTTTCTCGATGAGGGGGGGAGTTCTCATTTGGCGGGCAACTATTCCTTCACCGCGTCAGGCAATCTCCTCAATTCCACATGTCCTGCCAAGTAGAGATCATTGCCGACAAAAGCCAATCGGCCAGGGGCAGCCTTGCATAATCGCTTAACCTGCATGCTGTCCGGATCTATCCGGCATAGATGCTCGGCGATAAATACATAAACCTTACTGTCAGGGCCCAGGACGGCCTGCTTCCGAGCGGTGGCATCTATTCTGGTTATGCCGAATACCTTTCCAGTGGTGATGTCGACTTTGTACATCACCGGCCTTTTATCATGCTGGCTGAGGCCGAGCACGATACCGGGTTTTACCTCGATGATGACGCCTGCTGATGGATCTGACACAGGTGCGGCTTTGCGAACTATCTTTTGTGTTTCCGTGCTGTAGACAATTAGTTGTCCCTTTCTCTGCTTAATTTCCGGGTGCAGCGGATCGTGGGAAAATTCAGATGAGTAGACAATCAGTTTTCCTTCCATAGCAGAAAGTAGTGATTGGCAGTCATCATTTGGAAAACGGACACCTCCAAACTTGCCATCCTCGGGCGCGTACCAGCCCAGTGAGCCGCCGACGAATTCACGTTCCGCATGATTGCCGGAGTAGATTCTGCCATCGGCACCTTTCACTAAGAACATCGAGTGTTTCGCACCAACGAACTGATGCCAGTTGCCGAGGATCTTTCCCTCTGATTTTTCTATGACTCCGAAAATGGCATTGGGGTAGCCGCAGAAATAGATACGTCCATCATGCTCCAGCATGTCGTAAACATTCTTGGACGCGGGGGCTCCGATCTGTGTCGTCTTACCAGTTTCAGGGTCGAATGAATGGACGTTGCCATAAGGTCCTGTCGAAACCAGTAACTTGTTATTCTTCGTTGGGGTGATGCGTTCCACTCGCATGTCGACACCTTTCACGGGAATAACCGTTCTCTTCCATTGCTTCTGCCCCGCGAGTCTGTAGCGAAATTCTGCGCCGCCCTCGACCAAGGCCAGGCTTCGTCCGAGCCCGTCAAGTCTGGGCCTCTGCTGATTCCCGGGGATATAGGAGTCATCAAATTTTGGGAGCGCTTCTGCCGGCAGCGCTTTGCCATCCTTGAGACGATATATGGCCGGGGGCCTGGCTGCATCATCACCGCCGAATTTTACAGCCAGGAACACTTGAGCCTTACGCTGGTGCACCTCTGGATGATTGGAGCTTGCAAAGGTGAGTATGTTCTTCTGTTTACCTGTATCAGTATCATAGGCCACTACGAACCAGGGCATTTTCCCAGACGCCGTGTAAACCCATCGCCCGTCGAAACCGACGCTGTATCCGTAGATGTTCTTGATGTTGAAAGGCCCGCCCTGAGGCCCGTAGTTTGTGATTTCGCCAGTTTTGGGATCGTACCTGGCGGCAGAGCCGGTGGGATAATCAGAAACATAGACACCCCCGTCCGGCCCGATTGCCATGCCACGAAGCCAGCGGGCCTTTGGAATTGGCCGAACCAGTTTCATTGCGTCCGTCACTGGATCATACACTGCAAGACCGCCTTTGAAGGATGCACAGAATATCTTGCCATCGCTGCCAATGAAGCATGGCCAGCCGATGTGCTCCTCTTCAAAGCCCGGGGCAATTACTTTTCTCGATGAGCCGTCGCTTAGATTTACGATCCATGTGCCGTCTGTATCAAATCCTGCAATGAAGCGTGGTGGGTATCTGTCGGTGCCTGGAGAAATTGCAGTTCCGCGCAGCCGGGCTTGTCGTTCTATAACGCCAAGGAATTCTATTTCAGGTCCAGCCTTCATTGGACCGGATATGGCCATGATTAGTGTGAGGTAAGTAATCATGCTTGATGGTGCGACCACTCATAGGCCGACCTATCGCCCAGGCTTCCTGACGGGCCGCAGCCAAAGAGAGGACCGCGGATGCAACGGCCCCAGAAAAGCAACAGGATTAGTTATAGTTAGAAGAAAGAACTTCGAATGAGGAGGTCCAGGCGAAAGCCAATCATGGCCCATTTTCGTTCGAAATGGTCGAGAGTCCGGACGACTGTTCTCAATCCATGAAAGTCGGTTTACCAGAGTGTCTGCACCAGGAAGTAGCGGATGATTTGCACCAGGATGACGCCCACCATCGGGGCGATGTCTGCGTTGCCAAAAACCGTGGGGATGACCTTTCGAAGTAAATTGTAGAACGGCTCGGTCACCATGACCAGGGTCTGCAGCAGAGGATTGCTCTCATCAAGCTTAAGGAAGCTCACAACCACGCTCGCGATCATCACGTACGTGTAGAAGCTGAGGGCGCGAACCAGAATGGTGACAACGGTGGTCCAGAAATCGTTCATCTTCAGGCCTGCTCTGTTCGGCGCTTGGATCTCTTCTTTCTGGCCGGCTTTTTCTTTGAGACTTTCTGATGACGACTCTGGTCGCCTTTTTCACGGCGACTTTTGGTAGATGGATTTCGAGGAAGCCACCACTGTAATTTGCCTGGACATTGTCTTCATCGACGGGCGATGAAAGCGCGATAGTGCGTTGAAACTGGCCGTAATTCACCTCCATCTGTTGAAACTGCATTTTCTGTTTCCTTGCCGGCCGTTTGCGCCGGCCTTGAACGATCAGTCGTTGATCTTCAACCGCGATCTGCATGTCCTCGGGACCGACGCCCGGAATCTCAAGGGTCACGACAATGCTGTCGTCGTTGTCCAGCACATCGGTCGGCGGGCGCCAGACCTCGGCGTTAAGGGAAGGCAGGGGCTGCGTGGTGACCAGGAAATCCTGGAACGTCTGCATCATCTCCTGCTGCATCTCTACAATATTCTGGATTAGGTCGTCTTTTGAAGAAGCCATATTGAATGATGTGTGGGTGACTACTCGCCAACTTTTTCTACATTCACCTTATCGCCATCTCTTACTGCCGCAAAATCGCGGGGTTCGCCGTCCAACTGACCAAAAACATTGACCGGGCTGTAGGGCGCCTGCCCAAAGAAAACGCAGAAGGCCGAGCCCGGCGGCCAGTAAGCAAGCGTTCCGGAAGGCACTTCTCCAAGAGGATCCTCGCTGTCGGCCTTTATCGATGTGTCGAAGTAGACCTCATCCCCCCACACCTTAGCGTCAGACTCTAAGGGCAACGATCCCCAGATCAGATTAGCTGTCTCCGAATGGTTGAGCGTCGCTTCCATAGCGACAATTCCGGCCGTAATCTGAATCTTCCTGTCAGGCATACTGTCGTCGAATTGATGGCTGTCGTGCACTTGTTTCCTGGCCGGAGGATTCTAGGTAGAGGGCGGATCGGACGCAAGGAAGAGGAGGTGGGGAGGAGGTGGAGGATGGTGAATGGTGGAAGATGGGAATGGTGGAGAATGCAAATGGTGGAGGATGTAAATGGTGAATGGTGAGTGGCTTGACATGAAACTGTTGAGTTAAGGAATTACTGGAGTGCATGTTGCCTCTTCTTTTCCTCATCTGTCGATATCCTTGGGACACTCTTCATCCACGATGCCTGCAGTTGAGAGTAAAAAGTGAATCGGTTATAGGATCGGTGCGTTCGATGCCATCGGAAATAGGGCCCCTAACGCCAGGAATCCAACCCAACATTTCATTCCACCGACATTCCAATCTTCCATCACTCCAAATCATCCATGTCCGAATCACAGCCAGTTCTGCCTGAGATCGTGACTAAAGTCCCGGGCGACGATAAGCATGGGTACGCCCGGCTTTCTCAATATCTGATTGTCTTACTGGTTGCTCTTGCTCTTCCACAATTGTGTTCCTGCCTGGCGGTGGACGCGGCAAAGGGGGCCGTTAAGCTCACGGGGAAGGCTGCGATTGCCACAGCCAAACTCACCGGCAAAGCCGCGGTGGCGACCGGTAAGGCCGGTTTTGCTGGCGTCAAGTACGCCACAGGCCGACGCACGGTGAAGCTCGAGAAAGAGGGCAACAGCTATTACGCCGAGGTCAGGATCAACAAAAAGCACAAGGCCAAACTTCTCCTGGATACAGGAGCTACGAATGTCCAGATCTCGGCATGGATGGCACGCAAGCTCGGACTCAGCCTGTCTCGCGCTGAAAAGGTGACAGTCTCGCTCGCCGACGGCTCGACCAACACGGCACGGATTGTCACCCTGAAGGAATTGCGGGTGGGCAAGGCCAAGACCAAGAAAGTAAAAGCCCTTGTCATCGAAGGCGCTTCTATTCCCGAGCGCGGTGGGCTCCTCGGAATGTCGTTTCTCAATCGATACAAATTCCAGATCGATACCGAAAAGCACTTGCTGATACTCCGTGCAACAAATTGAGCATCAGTCTGAAGCTGATGACACCCATTCTCCCATCCGCCACACCTCGCCGGTGTCACCACGAGACTATAAACTCATCGCCATCGATGTAGACGGCACACTCGTCGACCACGAGGGAAACATCCATCCTGAGGATCTCAGAGCGCTTCGACACGCGCAGGATCACGGAGCGGTCATCGCCATTGCCTCAGGGCGTATGGGGGAATCCATTGTCCAGGTCTTCGACAGGATAGAGATGGATGGCCCGGTAATCGGATACAACGGGGCGATGGTGAAGCTTCCACGCCAGGAGGGAGCAGAGATCATCTTCCACCGGCCACTTTCGCCTGAGATAGCGAAGAGCGTTGTGGATTTCGTTTACTGGTTCAATAGTCTCGCGCCGGAAAACGACCAAATGCACCTGAATTACTACCTGGATGACGTCCTCTACGCGGATCGTCAGTGCGTCTGGTCGGACAAGTATCATCGTCAGACCGGCTCGACCTTTCATTACGTTGGGGACCTGCGCCAGTTCAATGGAAAGTCTCCGACCAAGACGATCATGATGAGCCATCCCGAACGCCGCGAAGTTTTTTATGAGCTGTTTCAGTTTCATTTTGCAGATCAGGTTTACCTCGCCAAAACCTGGCCGGAGTATCACCTGGAAGTCATGAATCCCCACGCAAACAAAGGCGAGGCTCTACTGGCGTTGGCCGCTCACCTGGGAATCGAGCGCGAAGAGATCATGACCCTCGGTGACGGCAGCAATGATATCCCGATGCTGGAGCTCGAAGGCGTGTTCAGCGTCGCCATGGGCAACGGCCCTGACGAGGTTAAGCAGATCTGTGACTGGACAAGCAGGCCCTGCGATGAGGCAGGAATTGCCCATGCGCTGGATTCATTCTTTTTGGCAGGTAGCGCGTAAGACTCAAGCGGCCCCATCCCCCTGTGACATTGACGATTCTGCCGAGCCTGCCGGGGCGGTGGAGAACGTGGACGACTACTACTTCGACGCCCTGTAAATGTACCTTCTTCTTTTCTTCTTTAGGTTCGGCCAAGGCTGGATGGACTGTTTCTGCTCGAGCGACCAGCCCTCCCTCTGCACGCTCCCCCGGACATCATCGGACAGCGGACGAGCCACTGCCATCACATACACTACTTTGTCCCCTTTGAATGCTCTGAAGAACTCTGGCAGCCTCTGAGATCGGATCAGATGCACTTCGAGCACCTTGCGATCGAGATAGATATGTCCGCCAACATCTTCAAAGCCGCCATTTGCCACAACGAGATGTCCCCTGAAGTCAGCCTGCTTGCGCAGCCAGAGAGCGGCCTCGATAGGCCCTTGGTGAAAATAGGCAAACGATAGAACCACCGCGAAGATGATCTGTAAACCCACCACCAGGCGACGATGAATCCGTTCCTTCGCGGACGATGCTGCTTCACGAAACATCCCCACTGCGAGCACGAACAGCAGCAACAGAAGAACCGGGAAGATAAACCTGACAGCTTTGCGTGAGACCACCGAGTGCATCAGCAGGTAAAGCGCCGCACAGAAAAACGGAAGCGGAAACTCTCTTGCCCCTGAAATCACCGCATCTCTCACCACACGAAGAAAAGGTGGAATGAAAACCGTCAGCGCCGCCAGCAACGGCAGGTAATACCAGAAAGGTCCCTGCCCGAATTTTGCCGCCGTGCCTTGAAACAGATTCAAGTCCACGTAATTGAAGGGCGACACGAGAAACGCACCGTACGTGTAGTAATCCACGATCCCCTGCACCGTGACGGTGACAGCCGAACCGGCCGCCAATCCGGCCGACTCACGCCACCGCTTCATATAGAGCCCGCCGGCAAAGAGCACAGGCCCAAAGAAGGCATCTTGAAAACGGCAGGCGAAAGCCAGCCCCAGTGCCAGTCCAGCGCCCATCGGCCACCAGAAGCCCGGGCCGTGAAAAAGGAAGATCGCTGTCAGTGAAAACACGACTGCCACCGCAGTACCGTTTGGCTGAACCCCGCTGAATATCATCAGACCGCACGCCGCCATCAGCAGCAGAATCGGATTCGGCCGCGGGACCTTTTTCCATCGGGTCACCAGCATCCACAGCGCCCACATCGGCAACAGCGATAGAACTGCATGGCCGAGCCGCGTCAAGGTCAGCAGGGCCGAAGGATGCGTGACACCGAGCGCGTGAATGGCCTTGAACATATCAGCCAGCATCCCGGGATAAAGCCACGACCGCATCCCTTCATGGTATTCCCACGTCTTCCACCAAGAACCACCAAAGGCCAGATGATACGCCGGGTCTACGGACTGGAACTGATGGTCCATGAACTCGTATCCCCGGCTGAACAGCACAGCCGGCAATCGAATGACGAAAGCGAGAAACAAGAAACTGCGCAAGCTGATCGGAGATTCGCTGGCGAGAAGCTCTTGAAAGCGCTCCCACTGGATCGCTTTTGATGGAGGCTGATCCATTTCCACCGAATCTTCCATGCTGACTCAGAATCTGACATTGATTCCAAAATTCACACCGAGACCGGCGCGATCTGGAATGTCGCTGCCCAGTTCTTCCACCTGGGTCTTCTCAGTAGAGATACGGCCATCGGCCGACAGATAGAAAATGCCGAGCCGAAGTGCAAGCCCACCGGTGAAAGTGTACCCGTCCCCACTTTCGGCAATATTGTCGAATATGCCGAGGCGAATGGCAGGCTGCAGAATCCAGAACTTGGGCGTGATCTCGACACCGCCGCCCAGGATGCGTTCGCTGTGGTTGGGGAAGAGGCTGTTCGAGTTCACCGTGAGATCGATGTCTGCACCAATCTTCAGCCAGTTCCATCCGAGGGGGCGAAAGATAACGCCCGCCCGAGCCTGCGGGTCGACCTCAAATGAACTTAGGGTCGCCACAGTTGATGGGCTAAAGTCGAACTCAGCCGGAATAAGATTGCGGCCGGAAAGCCCGAATTCAAACCATTCGTTCGGCGCCCAGGCAAAACCGAGATCTACACTGAATTTGTTCTCAGACTTCTCAGCGCCGTCCAGCAGGTCCTCGATCTCATCTACGATATCGTCTCCACTATTCACGCCGTCCGTGTCGTCACTGATCGTGAACGTCTGAAAAAAGGTACGGCCGACCATCACTTTGGGAGCGATACCGACGCGCACCTTGCCATCGAACAGAGGCAGACCGTACCCGAGAGCGATTTCCTGGAGCGCGATGCCGCGAACGAGGACAAACGAATCGTTGCCTTCAAGAGTACTTGTGGTGGCAGCCTGAGAAGCTGCAATTACAGAGTTTATGGTGGACTGAACTACCGGGTCGTTGATGTTGACTCCAAGCGCCTCTTCAGCCTGAAACGCAAGGGCAGTAGCCTGCGTATTACCGACACCGATGGCCTCGAGGGCAGCAACGATATCGGTGGCCGCAAAAGCTTCGGTGGGCACTTGAGTACCGACCTCTGCAATGAGCGCGTCGCCAATCGTCTGCAGGGCCCCGGCCCCCGCCGACGAAAGCGCGGAATCCACCAGATTAATACTCATGGTTGCAGCCACATGCCCCAGCAGGCGATACGAAATCGCGAAGTTACCCATCTTGATAACCGAAGCCCCTCCGACATCCCCGACCAGCCCTTCTCCAGTTGACCCGAGATCCCCGATGAGGCCGACCGCATTAAAGACGCTCTGCACCTGGCTGGCATTCGCACTAGCGGTGTCAAAGGAGGCCTGCAATCCAGCGATGTCGTCATTGAAAATACTGAGAAGCTGGTCGAACGTCCGGACGATGTTGCCCCGCGCCTCCGCATCGACAAAAACGGTGTTATCCCACGACGTTGTCTTGAATCTGATATTGAAAAGGTTGTCCGAATCCCGCGCCAGATTGGCCGGATTCCAATAGAGCGCCGATCCTCCCGAGGCCACGGCCACTCCGGCCGAACCCATGCCCCGCTCACGCGTGCCCACGGCCAGCCACGGCTGCGCGCAGAGCTCAGTCAAAGTAAAAACAATCACAATGAGTGCCGACAGCCCGGCAAATCTGGACAATCTCATTTCTGCCTCTCCTTCTGAAAGATAAATGGTGCTCGGCCCGTCGAATGCGGGTTGCCAGCATCATCGCGAAAACAGAGCTTCGAGGAAAGTCCTTTTTCTCATCTGGTGGCAAGTCGTCGAGCGGGTCCTGTCCATCTCTTGACGCCGTAGACGACAAGCAGCCCTGGTGGCCTGTCGCTACGATTGCTGTCCAGCCAATACGAGCTAATCATGAAAAATCGTTCATCTCTTATCGGTCTGACCACATGTAGCTTGATCTTTCTGGGAAATCCATCTTCGACTGCCGAGGAAGAGAGAACACCACTTTTCGATATGTCCTCGATCCGCGATGCAACGACACTTGAGGTCAAAGTGCTTCAGGATTGGCATCGCGTGAATGGGCCAGTTCCGACCCGGCAGAAACTTGTCACGATTAAGGTCGGCGAGATATGGCCCGGGCGTGAGTATCGGATGCCCGTGCGGATGGTCGTGCCCGTGGTTCGCAAAGCCAAAGGCTTCCGCCTGACGGGCGGAAATCATCCCCGGCGCTTGGAGCGGGATATAAGACCCCCTCCGCTCGAGCAAGAACTGATTCGGGGAGGCGTCGGACTTGTTTACACCGTTGTCCAGGTACTGCAGCAGTCCGGACTTGGAGCACTCGGCCGCGAATCTGAAGCGCGCTTTCTCAAGTCGCTCAATCCGCACGACAAAATTCAGTATTGGGCCTGGCCGGCGACGATGATGCGCGCTGTCACGGCGGCCTACGCAGAAGAGGATTACTTCCAGCATGGCAAGGTAGCAATGTCAGGTGGTTCTAAGAATGGCGCGACGCCCTCGATGGCGATCATTCATGACGAACGTATGACCGCCGTGTTCGCGTCGGTCTCTCCTATCTGGGATTCCCCCCTTCGGATGTGCGACCGCAAAGCGTGGGATGAACTCGAAGCCTTTGCCGGGGAGATGAGACACCGCTTTCTTGGTGGTCACTTCGGCCCGATTTTCAATCGTGATGCCCTTGCCGCCGGCCGCACCTGGAAGGAACTGCAGGCATTTGCCGAACGCGTCTCGGATGGCGTGTTTGTTTCGCGAAACCTGGAAGCTCTCCGCTCCCGCAAAGTTGACATGCTGTTCCATCCGGGCACTCACGACTTCGTCGCCTTCGACCTGGCGTGGGGCGGGGCACGTCATCCAACCATTCCCATCTACCTCGGCGCGAACACCGGACACGGCAAGAGAGAACCTCACTCGAAAATTGAACGGGATCAGCAGAATAAAGCGGCCTTTCTGTTGAGACACTTTTTCCCGAAGGAGATCGAACCGCTGCTGCCATCGCCCACCATCAAAAGCAACGTAAAAGACGGAGTGCTGCATGTGACCGTCACTTTCCCTCCCGGCTCAGGTGATGAGAGTGGACGCATCTGGTGGATGTACGACCGGCCCATGGACGGCAGCCCAGGCTACCTGAGCAAACTGATTCCTGACGAGAACTGGGCAGAGATGAAGCACGACAAGGCAAGCAACTCCTGGACTGCTGAGATCACGCTGAAGGCAGACGCATCAACCATCGACATCTTCAGCAACCATCGCAAGAGAGTCCGTTATCGAGAAAGAGAATACGCGACCTACTCTTCGTCCCCTTACACGCGTATCAGATTGTCGTCGAAGGAACGTTAGAGTGAGCCATCGGATGCTGAACACTTGACAGCTTTTGACTGACAACCTGAGCGTGAGACCTGCAGGCAACTCGCTCCCAGGGAAGTGACTACTCTCCTTCTTTCCTCTCGACTGATGAGATCGAGTATCTTCCCGGTTGGGCATCGAAACTGATCCAGCCTTCGGCGTATTGGGCTGCAATGACCCGCTGCTCCTTTCCCAGTCGGTTCACGATGGGTGTTTCGAATCCGGGCGGCAGACGGAGCTCGAAACGATGCGTCTTGCTGGAATCCAGGCGGCAAAGGCGGGACAGCGGGGGCTTCCGGTTTGTGCGCTGCCAGGGGGGACGGCGGTATTCTGAATTCGGCAGGATCGTGATGGTCACTTTGTTGGCGTCTGCCTCTACGAAATAGGCACCGCTGCCTTTGTAAGTGACAAGCGGCGACGAGCCCAAAGCAGCGATGGTTCGGACGTTGTCCCCGGCGCCGGAAGGCAGTGATTTCAGCGGCGCCGTGTGCATGAGGGTGCGCTCACTGACCCACTTACTCGTACCGCTTTTGAACGAGAGGGAGCACGGCCCAATGGACATCGCCATGCTGTCGAGAATGTCGAAGGAAGCGTAACGGGGTGTACTACGAAAGACCTCGCCTGCGATGCGGAAGGCGACTGCCTTTGCCGGTGTGCAATGCAGGTTCAGGTAGTGCGAGCCGCCCATGAATTCGGCGACCGGGCTCAGCGTGTATTGCCACATGGGCGCGATCTGGACGCCCAGGCTGCGGAACAGGCGCGCCATCGCCGGGTAGATGTAAGACGTCGTGTGGTTGTACATG
>Ga0187827_10003663_pt1 | contig 19623 bp, 17 predicted proteins | sample ETNtaG_39_FD_167969 | JGI IMG/M metagenome (GOLD analysis project Ga0187827, IMG submission 167969) | Marine microbial and viral communities from oxygen minimum zone, Eastern Pacific Ocean - ETNP2014_SV_150_PacBio MetaG (Illumina Assembly) | ecosystem: Environmental > Aquatic > Marine > Hypoxic... | reverse complement strand
CAAATGTAGTACAGCATTGGTAGAACCACCCATGGCGAGAACAAGTCTAATTGCGTTTTCAAAAGCAGCTCTTGTCATGATGTCTCTAGGCTTCACTCCTTTCTCCAACATCGAATACAAATGAGTGCCTGCTTCATGTGCAACGTCCAGATTTCTATCATCCACCGCAGGAATAGACGCGGCCCCAGAGACTGACATTCCCATTGCTTCAATCGCAGACGCCATAGTATTCGCCGTAAACATTCCGGAGCATGCCCCTTCACCAGGACAGGCTGCACGCTCCATCTTTAGGAGTTCATCCAGGCTAATCTGACATTTGGAGTATGCCCCGACAGCCTCATACATATCTTGAATATTTATGTCCTGCCCCTCGTAGGAACCTGGCAGTATAGCTCCCCCATAAACAAATACCGAAGGTATGTTTAGTCGAGCCATTGACATCATCGCGCCAGGCATGTTCTTATCGCACGCGGCGACCACTATGAGGCCATCCATACCCTCCGTGAAACAAACAGTCTCAATGGAGTCGGCTATTACTTCGCGACTGACGAGGGAACCCTTCATTCCCTCAGTCCCCATAGATATGCCATCACTTATTGTTATCGTACCGAACATAAATGGAACCGCTTGAGCATCCCAAAGTCCCTGCTTAGCCTTCTCTGCTATACGTGTGAGGTGCACATTGCAAGGAGTTACATCACTGGCTAAATTCGCCACACCAACAAATGGCTTCTCCATATCATCATCGCTCAGCCCTACTGCTCTAAGCATCGACCTCGCGGGAGCTCTGTCCGGACCAAGACTGACAATACCCGACTTATGTTTAAGAAGGGCCAAATTTTTAGTTTTCGTTGCCATGGTTTCTCCACCTCTTATGAGAAATCTAAAATCCGCTACAGCTCAAGGATATTTCATATCAAAAAATGGGTACAACCACGATCGTCTCAGTGGAATTTTGCCTAGACTGAAACGTGTATATCGAGTCATGTATTAGTGATTTTGATGAGTCTCAGAAAACTCAGTCTACCGATACCAAGAACGTTAAAGTAAATAAACTATTCTCCAGAAGGACCGTGTTTATCCATAAGATCTATGACTCGAGGATCAATCGTGTCTGGGATGTCACGCCCCGAGTCGTAGTAAGCAATAGCAAGATGGGCGTCTCTATGAAGTTGCTCGCTTTCCGGCATATTCCTGAATATGTCACTATTTAATTCAGCAAACAGATTATCAATATGTGCTTTCTGATACATTTGAGTGCCTGCTACTATGGCTGAAATCTCTTTACAGCCCTGTGGAATTTCGTTCTTAGAGTCACTTTAATTCTCTATAGTCCGGCGTCGTACCCGGTCTTTTCAGCAAGAATCTCGGCCAGTTCATCTGCAAACTCTTTTGCGTCGTCTTCTGATGCAGATCCTCGCTCCTCTAATTTTTTCTTAAACTGATCAAAAAGCCATTCATCTTTGGTTCCATGTGGAAAGTCAAAGAATCCCCTGTCGAAGGAGGGCAACTCGTCAGGGCCAAAGTATCCTTTACCCCTCATTTCAAAACCTTCGAGGTTATGAGTACCTTTGCCCAATATGTTGCCTGTCTCAACGAAATGCTCCATTACTGAGGGCATCCCATACCGCTGTATGGGACAAACCAACATACAGACGCCGCAACCCTCGTAAGTCGCCATCACGGGCCGGCATCGATCGTACATTAACTTATGCTTCTCGGCGCCTCTCCACCAAACTTTATCTTTAACAAGAGCTCTACCGGGACATCGATTAACACAGACCTGACATTGTTCACAGAATTTGTGAATACCGTAATCAACCGGTTTATCGTATGTCACTTCGGCGTCAGTCGAAATGATGAAGATGCGGGACCGGGAGCCGAAATGCGGGGAGAGCAGCTGACCATTGGCACCAAGTTGACCGAGACCTGCCTCCACAAACATTGGAATGTAGGCGGCGCTATTATCATTAGGACTGTGTATTTGGGCACCATACCCAAGGGAACGAATAAACTCCGCTAGCTCCAGGGCGTAGGCACCTTCTTCTTCATAAGTTCCAAAGTGAGCGAATTCAGCCTGCATGCTGGGGATAGTTTGTGTTTGCCAGTAGTCCTGCTCAAGGGCGAGGCAAATGGCATGCTCGTGCTTTACCCAACCTTTTTTACTCTTATACGTGTATCTTCGATCATATTTCGTAAACCCTACTTCCCCAAATCCAAGTTGCCGCGCCTTTTTACGGATCTCTTCGGTTACGTCCTTACCAACTATTGGTTCTACTTTAGGTTTAATGTCACCTGAAACGAAGGCAGCGTCAACAAGGGGCTTATTATCCTTGTCATGTTGCTTTCGATACTCATACATTTCACCTGTGTATACAGTCCAAGTCCACTCGCGGTCTGCAGCTTTCTCAATAACCTGGGACTCTAAGGGATAGTTTCGACTGTAAAAGTCAACGTCGATTTCTTTCTGGGGAATCCCAGGAACTGTAGCGAGTTCATCAGCAACTTTAATGGAAACGTCCGAGTCCCCGTCTTTTCTGCCGGGTCTTGCAATTACATGGTGCACATGTTTGAGTGCCATCTAAAACCCTTCCCTTAAGGAATCCGGATTCTATTCTTCACGTTCCTAACAGGTAATATATACGTCTTTTTTATCACGTCAGCGCTAGTCTAGGCAGTATATCTGCTTAAGTCAATAAGGGAATTACATGAATAACATAACAGTCATTAGCAAAACATTAGAGACGTTTACTTTTGGCAGATACCTTCTCGAATGATCGATTTTCTTCAGTGAACGATGTCCTAATTCACCGCGCGAGACGCTCTCTTGCCGCTAAAGTATCTAGTTTGTCTAATGAAAAAAACTAAGCCCCCGATAACCAAGACACTCAAATATGTAATTGATCTGTCGCAAAGTGTCACCGCTGCTGCCTCAGGCCCATTAACCCGAAGTAGAAGTAAAGCTGTCATGCCTGGCTCTACCGCGCCTACCCCACCTGGTGTCGGTATTGTTGAAAGTACCGAACTACCAACCGCAACCACTACAAGTAGGACAAATCCCATTGAGATACCCAATGATTCCACTACAAGCCACAACCTTAAAACCTCCATCAACCACCCCAACGATCCCAAACCAGCAAGAAGAGGCAAGCGATCAAAGCTTCCTACCGCACCAGCTTTAAAACTAAGCGCGGCGCCCTTGAGTCTATTCGGTAAGATATTGGTGATCTGACTACCTGTGTGGAAAAGGCCCACGACCACTCCTATGAGGGCAACAGTCATAACGATTGCTGAAACTAGGAGAATGACAGAAATCGTACTTTCCATGCTTCTAGACAATAGAAACACAGATATTATTAGGGCTGTGGCCACCGTAACCATATCCAGTACTCGCTCTGCAAGTATGGTTCCCAAACTCCACGAAAATCCTTTGCCGGTTTCCGAACCAAACGCATAGGCTCTATATGCGTCCCCCATCCTCAGCCAAGCAATCGAATTGACGAACCAGCCACATAAAATTAAAAGGCTGCAAGTCATAGGGCTTGGTACGGACTTGTTACTCGAGGAAACCTCGGCAAGTTCGTCACGATCTTCCCAAGCGTTGAGCCCAAGGTATCTCCACCTAAAGCCGCGAAACAAGAAACTAGAATAGTAGATTAGGAATGCGCCAATATAGGTCAGAGGGTTTAGCCGTTTAATATTGGAACCTGTTTCCGACCAATCTAATTCGAATCTGGAAGTTAGGAAATAGATAAGGCAAACAGCGGTTACAAAAGACAAAAGGGTTGGCAGGGAGAAAATTCTTTTCTTGATCGAGACTGAGGAGTCTTCGCTCAGATGTGAGGTATTCAATTCGGTAACTTCTAACCCACCTTCACTTATGTATCCCTCATAATTGGCCTTTTAGAAGGGATTCCTGGCCTTCTGGGAAACCTGCTTGGAGTCTCCGCTATCTTGGAAATCACAACTAGATTACTTTTGAGAAATTCGAACTTATTACTGCAATCGATAATCGCGCTGATTTCCCCCCCTAGTTTAGCTATTGCTCCAAATGAGTTTTCAAGTTCACTTGAAATGTTCTCACCTTTGATTGCTACAACAGTGCCCCCGATTTTACAAAACGGTAACGTAAGCTCAGCTAATACTCGAAGTTCAGCGACAGCCCTAGCAACCACCAAGTCGTAAGCTTGTCGATGCTGTTGTTCGTTGGCTGCCGATTCAGCTCGATGTCCAAGAATTGCTACGGGTTTGAGTCCCAGATGTGCAGTTGCCTTTTCTAGAAACACAGTTTTCTTCTTCACCGAGTCTAAAAGAGTAAGGCAGATGTCAGGAAACAAAATTTTCAAAGGAACTCCCGGAAATCCTCCTCCGGAACCCACATCCAACACCCTAATTCTCTGATGTTCCGATTTCTTCTTGAAAGAATATGCCAGTGTTATAGCAGCAGAATCGAGGTAGTGCCTTTCGACAGCCTGTTCCCAAGTAACCACGGTTGTCAGGTTAACTTTCGCGTTCCACGATTTTAAAAAGTCATGATACGTGGAAAATTGTCCCAGGATTTCCCGGCTAGCAGGAAGACCCATTTCGGAGAGGCTATTTTTCAGCAGCAAGGTGGATTCGTGCAAAGTGCTATAACCTACATTCAGTTTATTACAAAGCCATTTATAACAGACACCTATTTAACCTCGCTGCCTTAGCTTAGTCAGTTGAAATCGTCTTCCATTACCGCACTGCAGCATACTTCGTAAAATGGTCTTTGCGGAATCCATATGAAAGGGCGCCTAAACTTGAATGAACCTCATTATCTCACCCTATGTAAGGCTCAAATCGAAAAAACTCTCGACTGCCTTGTAAGGTACTGGTATTATCCTTCAGTGTAGAATTACATCGCTTGCGATTTTGCACAAGCGGCCAACATAATAAAATAGGTTGAGACAGGTGGGTGAAAGGGCATTGATTTCCAACAAAATCAATGCCTGATAGACGCTATTATGGCGTGTCTGATTGTGTTAGGGTTGTTGGCGCATATAACTAAACAAAAAAGCAACTCCAGTCATATTAACTGGTCAAGGAGGCAGCTTACACGCCATGTTCAGGACCAAGACATTAGTTATTCTGGCCCTCATGTTGTTTACGCTTGTTACACCTGTTTTGGCTACTCACGCGGACGATGAGGCCGAATCAGTCGGTACAGCGTCGGTGCAAGACGATCAGGCTACGAATGACTCCGTAATCATTTCTCTCACAGGAATATCGCCAGCAGGCCCCGGCTCATCTTACCTAGCGTCTCTCGTGTCAGCTGATGGTGAAACCATTCTTGAGCTCGGAACAGCCTCTGTCAGTCTGCCCGTTGTACATGGCGTAGTACAGGGCACAGGAACAATGGATCTCGTTTTTGGCAGCGGATCAGCCAACTATGACGGTGCCAACCTGCTGGCAAGTTTCAGCAGAATCAAGATAACAGAGGAACCTGCAGGCACCTCTATATATAGTGACGCTCTGCCAGGAGACGCGGTGGATGAAATCAAGGAAATGCTTGACGACATAGCCTCCTTGAATTCAGCTCTAGATACTGCAATTACCTCAGCTCAATCAGCGCAGGCCGAGTCAGACACTGATGGGATTAACTCACACATCAATGCGGTAGTAGCCGCGATCGCGGGAGTTGGGAGTTTATCGGATAGCATCAATGCACACGCTGTAGCTGCCGGAGGGGTAGCAACAGATGAATCTGGCATTACAGATGGTGTGACAGGAATAGCTACGATGACTTCCAACATCAACGGATGGACGGCCGCGGTTAAAGAAACATCTGAAGATGACATACTGAGCCAATCCAGTGCAGCCGTAGCCCAAATATTCGTAGACAAGGTAGTCAACGACTTATCAGCCGCAAGAAATGGTTGGGACGCAGATAATAGCGGTTCAGTCGACGCGACAGCTGGTGAAGGCGGGTCTGCCCAAGCGTACTCAGTCGGCCAGGGAATGGCCACATTCACTCTGATCGCAGGTGATTTGCCCGCACCAGAGGGAGAAACAGTGGTAGTAGTGGTACCCGTAGCTACACCAACACCGGTAGTAGTAGAAGAAGAAGAAGAAGTAGTAGTAGTAGTAGAAACCCCACAACACATTCTGGAACTTGGGCTACCCAGTGTCGGGCAACAGTTGCTTGGAGCTGCGATGCAAGTAAGTTTCATATTCGGATTATTGCTTATCGGATTTAGTGGATTGATCCTTGTCAGGAGCAGGCGCTAATTAACGATTTAGAACAAGTAATCCAATCACACTACGCTGTGTGAAAAAAGAAGACTTAGATAAGAGAACTCTGCAAGTTAGCAGAGTTCTCTTGTTATACGAGGGGTTTGTAAACCTTCGAGGCCACTGATATGGGGTACTCTCGAAGAATTAGGGAAAAGTGGCTGATTCCCGTTTTCTTTTTCTTGCCCCTTATCATCTTGGCCACAATTTCGTGTCGTGAGACAGAGCTGTCTTCCGATCACATGCAACCCTCCCCCACTCCAATTAATCCTTCAATCATTATAGATTCCTCCAGAGACATTATGGCGGAACTCAAGTCCTTTCAGTTCGATCTTAGCCATCGTAAAGGAGCGGGGTCCCCCATGGAGGGTTTCTTGTTAGTGGAGGCTGTTGGCCTGATTGAGAAGCCCAATATGATTTCAGTTGAAGCAACGATGCTTTTAGGAAACATCACTACTAAAGGGGGAATAGTAACCATTGATGGGAAAACTTTCATACTTAATCCACTAACAAAGGAATGGCAGAGGGTTGAATCAGACATTGGATTATTGAATTTCTTTGACCCACAAGAAGGAATCTCATCTATTATGGACAGCATACTTGATCCTCAATTGATTGAATCTAATGACGACAGCTACATAATCCGTGGAGAAATTCCTGCCCCCTCTTTGTCGCCCATACTGGGTGAAACCACTGACAACGATGTCACAGTCGAAATTTCCATATCCCGCGATTTCTATTTGCTAACAAACGTGAAGGTAACTGGGCGTCTAAATAGATTAGACGAAGATGGTCTCGTTAGAGTCATTGAAATTTCCAGGTTTAATCAGCCTTTATATATAACAGAGCCCGAAACGGAGTAGTGCTTGAAGAAAAGCAGCCAAACTAACTTTCGTGCTTATAGCACCCTGATCCCGGTGATGGCGGGGGTTTTCTTTGCAGCAGACGATCAAACAGTAGTAGTCACAATTCTTCCTCAGATCATGTCGGATCTAAGAGTGGAAGTATCCGAGTTACATCGTGCAGCCTGGACCGTTACGGGATATTTACTTGGCTATGTTGCCGTAATGCCAATTATGGGCAGGCTTTCCGATATCCTTGGGCGAAGAACCGTGTATACAATAGCTATGGCTATATTTATTATTGGTTCTACAGGCACAGCTTTGACAGGCTCGTTTGAGTGGTTGTACGAAACACCGGTTAGCCGATTTTCTTCGTTTGCCCCCATCATACTTGCCATACCCGAGATAACTTCCACTATTGAGTGGGTAGTCTCAACAAGGATTCTGCAAGCTATCGGAGCGGGAGCATTAGTACCTGTTTCTATTGCGATGGTGAGTGATTTATTTAAAGCCAACCAGAGAGGAGTCCCGTTAGGAATCGCCGGTGCCGCGGCCGAAGCCGGGGCTGTCATAGGTCCTCTATGGGGAGGAGTAGTAACCAGATTTCTCGACTGGCAGTGGGTTTTTTGGCTCAACTTACCCGCAGCCGCCGCTGTACTCTTAGGAATTTATTTGATGTTCCCCAAAACCGTGAGAATTCGAGTTCCAGTAGACTACCTTGGATCAGTTTTCATAGCCTTGGGTTTATGCCTTTTAACGATGGGGTTTTCTGAGTCAGATAACCCGGGCAAATGGATGTATCTATATTTAGGAACAGGTACTGCGATGTTTGCTGCTTACGTTGCACGCGCATTAAGCATTTCCAATCCTATAGTTCCTATTGCACTTTTTCGAAACATAGCATTTGCGGCAGCCAATCTAGTACATATCTTGTATGGCGCAGGACTAATAATAACTATGGTGACGATTCCACTCATGGCTAATACAATCCTTCAAGGATCGCCCTTGGACGGAGGGTTAATGTTGGGAAGACTCACAGTTGCAATACCGGCGGGGGCGGTTGTCGGAGGATTTATTTGCAAAAACTACGATTTGAGAATCCCATCTATTCTAGGTTTAATTCTATGTAGTATCTCTCTGCTTATCATGAGCGGATGGAACCAAACTATCACCGACCCTTGGATGACAATCCCCCTAGTGACTGCTGGATTCGGATTCGGTCTATTAATAGCTCCCATCACCTTAGCCGCAGTGAATTCAACAAATGAGGCTATGAAAGGGGCGGCTTCAGGAATAATATCAACTTCGAGATTTATAGGAATGACCTTCGGGATTGCAGCTTTGGCAGCATGGGGAGCCGGAAGGTTCCAGGATTTGTTAGCAGGAATAGAACTTCCTTTAGCTTCTACGGGTGATACTGCACAGCAAATTGCAGGAAAATCGGCTCAATTCCAAAGTGATATCACAAATGCCGGGGTCAATCTTTTCAGCGATTTTTATTTTGCCGGGGCAGTTGTTTGCCTTATTGCGGTTCTTCCGTGTATTCCTATGAAGGTCCAACGTCCTAATTCGTGAATCTTCCACCATCGACATTAATGGCCTGACCGGTGATATTACGTGACAAGTCAGAAGCTAGGAAAGCAGCCAAATTACCAATATCTTCAGGTGTTTGCTCCCGTTTCATAGGAATCCATTGTTCTACTGTTTGCTCAAACACTTCTCTACCGGTGGAACTTCCCAGTTCCAAAGTTTGACCTCCGAATCTTGCACGTTTTCTTGCAATTGACTCCCACATCGGAGTCCAAAGAAGCCCCGGGCAGATTGCGTTGACATTAACGTTAAAAGGAGCGAGCTGGAGAGCATTAGACTGAGTCCAACTCACAACGGCTGCTTTCGTCGTGCTGTAATGTGGAAGATCTGGGCTGCCTTGACGGGCCGCGATTGACGCTATGTTGACAATCTTTCCGTATTTACATCTTTTCATGTGAGGGACAATTGATTCTGACACTCGAACAACTCCCCTAACATTGACTTCATGAACTCTGGACCAGTCTTCGTCATTGGGAGTCTCACGTTCCCACCATTTTCCTGTTCCAATGATACCGGCGTTGTTGACGAGTATGTCGATTTTTCCAAAGGCTTTTATAGCATTTTCAATCATACGATTAACAGAAGAGGTCTCTGTAACATCTACAATGTCGCATAGGAATTCACCATCCCCTGCAAGCGTTTGGATCGTCAATTCAGCGGAAGCAAGTTCTATATCAGCAACAAAAACGCTGGCCCCCACTCTCGCAAGAACTTCACTAATACCCTTTCCAATTCCACTTCCGCCACCAGTTACAACCGCATGTTTTCCATGTAAATCTATCATTGCGCACTCATTGGAATTTGTAAGGTCACAATTTCACTTTATTACCCGTTGAAGAAATAAATTTAGTTTAGACAAGGGAGATCTTTATCCCATCAACCAAGTATTTCGGCTAATGATTTCCTATCTGTCCCAACAATGGTTTGTGTGCCAATTGAAATTAGAGGTCGCCTGATTAGTCGAGGTTCGCTTAGCATAAGATCTATCAACGTGTCGCTATTAATCGAATTTCTCTCCATACCCAATTTCCGAAAAGAAGGGCTTCTAAATGAAAAGAATTCTGAAGGATCTTTTTCACCTAAGAGATTGTAAATTTCTTCCCGTGAAAACGGGTCTTTAAAGAAATCTCTTTCTTGAATATCAAGACCTGCCTGCGAGAGCTCCACTCTCACTTTCTTACAAGTGCTTCAGCGACTCCAGGTGTAAAAAATAGCTTTGCTCATCAAACCACTCCCATGTCTAAATTAGTTAACAACCCGAATCATATTACCTATATTTGCCACTACATCTAGATTGCCGATGCTGTCGAGAGCATTTTGAATGGCCTCCTCACGCGCCTCATGGGTCATTATGACCATTTCCGCAGTGCCCTTCTGTTGGTTAGAACCTTTCTGCAAAAAGGACGATATGCTAATACCGTTCCCTGCCAAAACCGAGGCAATCTTCGCCAAAACCCCTGGCTGGTCTTTGGCTTCAAGCCGCAAGTAGTATTCAGATATCAACTCAGACATAGGTTGTACGGTGATCTGATCTGACAGTCGTACAGGGTCAAGAAACGCCGCATTGCCAGCTACATTCCTTCCGATATTCACTATATCGGCGACAACCGCACTAGTGGTCGGCATTTCGCCTGCACCCGGCCCATAAAACATCACACTATCAGTGAGGTCCGTTTCAACCTCAACCGCATTAAGTACTCCGTCAACTTTCGCAAGCATTTGGCTTTTATCAATCAAGGCTGGGTGTACTCTGGCCTGAACCTGGTTGTCGACCCGAGTAGAGATGGCCAAAAGTTTGATTGAGTAACCCAACTCATCAGAATACAAAAAATCCTGAGCAGTTAAACGAGTGATTCCTTCATAATGCACGTCCGTGTTTTTCACCTGCGCCCTAAAGGCCAATGTAGACAGAATTGCTAATTTGTATGAGGCATCTATACCTTGGACATCATTAGTTGGATCAGACTCCGCGTATCCTAAGGCCTGTGCCTCTTGAAGCACTTCATCATAATCCGCTTGCTCATTTGCCATTCTCGTTAATATGTAATTTGTGGTGCCGTTGATTATTGCCTTTATAGACTTGACGTCATTCGAAACCAAATCCCTCATCAGAGGAGATATGATTGGTGTTCCACCTGCCACACTCGCTTCAAACAGCACTCGAACATCTCTTTTTCTTGCAGCAGCAAAAATGGCAGGCCCGTGCTTTGCCATCACCTCTTTATTGGCTGTGACGACATGTTTTCCATTACTTACTGCATTAAGAATATAACTTAGCGCTGGTTCTTCCCCGCCCATCAATTCGACAACGATGTCTACGTTGGAGTCTTCTAGAATTGACTGAGGTGAATCCACGAACATATCTTCAGGTAGTTGGAAAGATCTCGGTTTATTCTGGTTCCTGACTAAAACACCTCGAAGATCCAGTTTTGCGCCGATTTGTCGCTCAAGTAAATCACTCTTCTCAGAAATTATGCGTGCAACCCCGCCGCCAACGACCCCCATGCCAAGAAGGCCAATACTAATTCTTTTAACCATTACATTTGTTCCTACATACCACTCAATATCCCCTGAAAAGGGTCTGGGGTAGGAGTAGCGGCAACAGAACTAAGTCTTAGTTGTTCAAAAACCCAGCCATAGATATCAGAATTAAACACAGCGTATACATCATGTGATTTGCGTTCTTTATTTACCCATTCCTGTAAAGCCTTTGTCTTTAATTCTTCTCTTATTCCCGGCGATAGCTCTCTAGCTTTGTGACGTTCACTAATCATGAAGAAGAAAATCTGGTCGCTATCTTCACGGTTGTTTATGGGATCACTCATTTCTCCCGGTTCTAGGTCAAAAAACATGTATTCGTAATCTGGTATTACATCCCTAGCAATCCAGCCTATCTCACCGCCATGCCTGATTGTCTCCGGAAGATCAATTGAGAATTCCCTCACTATTTCAAGATAGGCCATCTGCAAACCAATAGGATCTTTTATGTCCCGCACTGCATCCTGGTATTTGATATTCATTATGTCTATTTCGCCGCCCACAGGAATCACGATCCTGAACAAATGGACTTGTTCAGCGACAAATGGTACCGAATCACCTATATATTCTCGAAATTTTTGACGTAATGTGGTGCTTCTCACAATGTGCCGGTGAGTTTTTTCATCTATCTGAATCGTGTTTAAATAGGAGTTATATCGTTCGTGAGTCTCCCGGGAGATTTGGTCCTCAGATTTTCCAAGAATCTCATAATCATCCGGCCTCATGATTGCTTCTATATGAGAATCTATCTCTATTTCACTAACTGTTATACCCATAGAAGGAGCAACTTGACTTATTATTTCGTTCTCAACCATTAGCTGCAACGCTTCAAACACCCCGGAACTAGCGTCAAAAGTTTCTCCTAGAAACTCGACGCTTTTTTGGCGTATGCGAACTAGCTCTACTAGGTCACCTCTAGTGTACTCAACATCATCAACTCTCACTACAAGTGCTCGAGGTGGCATAACGAAGGCAATAACATAGCCGGCTAAGAATATTGCACCTACGGCCGATACGGCTAAACCTATCGCTGCTAATACCAAACGTTGTCGTCTCCGAAGACGCGGATGCATCATCGCAGCGCGTCGCCTATCTAGACGCATTGGGCCTGTCCGTTTGGGTGTCAAATCAACCACTTAGCAACCTTTAGGATGAGTCGACTAGAAATTATATCTTCTGATCGTTAGTAAGTAATAGAAAAATCGCCGAATCTGTAAAAATCACACCTTGCCAAATGATTTACGGTCCGCTAGTTTCTTGGCCTAAAATTTATGGCAAAGGAACCCTTGTGCGAGGAAGTGAAAGGAATCAAAGATAATTGTCTCGCCCTCTTAACGGCTCTTGCTAATAACCTCTGATGTTTAGAACAAACCCCGGTTTTTCTTCGTGCCTCTATCATGAATCTGTCAGAAAGCAATCTCTTGAGCTTATCCGTATCCTTATAATCTATAGCGTCAATCTTATCCACACAGAACTGACATACCTTTCGTCTAGAAAAAAATCTTGGCCGACCTCTTCTCGCTTGTGGTCTTTCATTCTGCATCGCCATAAACTATCCCCTATGGGTGAAATTTCCTTTGTGGCTTAATTCTTGAAGTAATTTGCGCATTAAATATTTGCGGTACACCATATGGAATTAGACGAACCACCTGATACCGTCCAATATGTGCAGGACTGGCCTGTTCATAGGCTCCCTATCATCATTACCAGGGCAGGTCATCAAAATCTCCTCCTTCTTCAGGAGACTCTGAGCCAGCCCTAGGTTGCTGTCCTTGTGTTGAGCCAACGGGTCCCCCACTCAAATCCCCTCCTGAGGAATTCCTACTATCGAGAAACCTTACCTCAGATGCATTTACATCCAAGGAAACTCTGGTCTCTCCATCATTCCCCGTATATGTTCGGCTGCTGAGTCGCCCTTCGACAAATATTTTACTACCGCGCTGCAGATACTGATTACAGGTCTCCGCGAGTCTATTCCAAGCGCTAACTCTAAACCACTCGGTTTCCTCTCGGTTTTCACCATCCGCTGCTTTATAACGCCTGTTTGTAGCTACGGTGAAAGACGTTACCGGGTTACCATTTGGTGTATACCTCATTTCGGGATCAGAACCAAGGTTTCCTATTATAAGTATCTTGTTCATCGTCACGGCGACAAATCTCCGAGACCGGGCTAGACCCGGGAAACCATGTGAACGAGAATCTGCTCGTTCGCTTTCAGTGTTCTTTCCAATCCAGCTACAGAAGATGCCTCCAAGGAGACGAGGGCTTGTACATAGTTTCCTTCTTGGAAGTTGTTAATTGGGAAGGAAAGACGCCTGATACCCCATGTCTGCTGTTCTGACAACTCTCCACCCTGACCGGCAATGTATCCAGAAACACTTTCGACAATAGCGGCCGCCTCGCTCTCGTTTGCAACGGGAGTGATCGCTAGTACCAACTCGTATTCTCGTTTTCGGTTCGCCAATCGAACCAACTCCTTAAAGACTTTTGATTTTTACCACACTTGATTGTAGCACGCTCAGGAACAAGTAAACAACAATCAATCAACGAGCCAAAGGCGGATTTTAGATCGTTTTTCGCTCCTTGACAGGACAACATGAACAACCAAAAATTAGCGCATTACAATCCTATTTCCATACCGTTGCCAAATCTGCAAAACCTGCCTATCAAAATTGTTAGGAGTATAAATGTCCACATCACGAAAAATAACTGGAAGCAACCTGATTTCAAAATCATTGAAAATGGAAGGCGTAGAAAACATTTTTACATTAGCCGGGGATCACGTACTTCCTGCTCTCGATGTGATGAGCGATGAGGGATTTCGACTATATGACACTCGACATGAACAGGCCGCAACTCACATGGCAGACGCTTGGGGGCGTCTTACCGGGAAATTAGGTGTGGCTGTTTACACGACTCCCGGTTTTGCTAATTCAATACCTGGACTTGCCAACGCTTTACATTCAGAAAGTCCTCTTCTATCCATTAGCGGTTGTGCAGAATTGGAGGAACTGGGGAGAGGTGCCATGCAAGAGATAGACCAAGTTGGTATGGCTCGCCCCACAACTAAAGGAAGTTGGATGGTCACGGATCCCAGGAGAATTCCAGATATGGTCGCGCACGCAGTCCGAATAGCATTCGACGGCAGAAGGGGCCCGGTTCATCTAACTATACCGGTCGATGTTCAACAAATGGAGGTGTCCGAGGGTGACGTAACTTTCTACGATGCGTCGAAATATCGCTCACAACAATCTACCCTTGCCTCGTCAGAGCAAATATCGAACGCCGTGGAGCTCATGAGGATTGCTAAAAGACCCTTGATTATAGTTGGTAGCCCCGCTTCCTATTCACGAACCGGAGCAGAATTGGAACGTTTAATAGAAACAACGCGATTCCCTATTATGACTGAAGGGGATGCGAGGGGAATAATCGCTGACTCACATAAATACAGTAGGGGTTTCTTCGATAGTGGTCTGAACAAAGCTGCTAGAAAGATAGGGGAGGCGGACCTCATTATTTTGATGGGAAGAAAGCAAGACTTGATAGTTGGCTACACAATGGCGCCAATTGTCTCAAAAGATGCAAACATCATACAGGTGGACCCGGATGGCTCAGTTATAGGTCGAAACCGTGGTGTTGATGTTGGAATTGTAGGCGATGTGTCGGAGGTTGCGAGTCAACTGGCGGATGAGGCCGCAAAACACTCATGGAAGGAACTCGATTGGCTGGATACCCTTGCTTCTGAGCAAGAATCGCAGAGAAAAGAGCTCGCAGAACTTGCCATTGCAGAAACACCCATGCATGCTTCATATGTGCATCAATCTGTGGCTCAGCAACTTACAGATGACGACATACTTGTGTTTGACGGAGGTGACTTTTGTCACTTCGGACGAGCTTTTTACCAGTCAAATTCTCATAACTCATGGTGGTATTTACCCACACTTGGAATGTTAGGACAGGCAATTCCTACGGCAATTGCCGCTAAAATCGCTCATCCGGATCGCAGAGTCATAGTATTCACGGGTGACGGCGCATTCGGTTTCAATGGCATGGAATATGACACCGCCGTGAGACACCATATTCCCATTGTTGGAATCATGGGTAATGACTCAGCTTGGGGAATAGACAGACAAATACAATTAGGGGTATTCGGAAAACCGGTAGCTACAGACTTGCTCCCGTCCCGTTATGATCAGGTTGTTCAGGCACTGGGAGGTCATGGTGAGCTTGTTGAGCATCACTCTGAACTTCAAGGTGCACTTAAGAGAGCTTTCCAAATTGGACGTCCTGCACTATTAAACGTGAGGATTCGAAATGAAATCAGTCCTCGTGCCCAAGCAGCGGTGAACAGATGGAAGAGTCACACCCCACAACCCATATAAATCACGCTAAGAATTATAGATAACCATTGCGGATGTTTATTAATTCCAAGTGTTAGACTGTCTTCAATCCCCTTAGTGGCCGGAGCCCTAAATGTCATTGAAAGAAAAACCTAGCATCTACCTAGTAACGCGCCCGTCGGTAGATTGGAAAAGTATTGCTGAGTTTTTTGAAGAAGAAAACGTACCTCCTATCCCGGATTCAGTTCGTGCTGGAGATGACGAATCTGCCGCTGTTATAGAGATTGCGGCACGCATGTGTTACATGAGTTATGGTCGCGGCAGAAGGGATATAACGGACTTCATCAATAACTTGCTTAGTTCCAAAGATGGAAGCGTTTTTGAGCACGTGAATTACGGATTTATTATCACAGGAGTTTCTAGAAGCCTTACTCACGAGCTTGTAAGACATCGTGCGGGATTCGCCTACAGTCAAAGATCACAACGTTATGTAGACGAGACCGAAGGCAGTTTCGTTGTACCGCCGGCACTTGCTGCCAACCGAGAGGGCATAGAGGCTGCGCGTAATGTCCTAAATAATGCCCTATTAAGAGCTGCCGATAGCTATGTTGAATTGGTCGAAGCTTTGGAAGAAACATTACCGCGCGATCTATTTGAGTTAAATACCGACCGTAGGAAGGCGATAAGGCAGGCTGCACGATCGGTTCTACCAAATGCAACTGAGACGAAAATATTTGTCACGGCTAATGTTCGTGCTCTGCGTCATTTTATAGAGATGAGAGGTGCTATATTCGCTGATTGGGAGATTCGATATCTTGCTATTGAGATGCTGCGGATTCTGCAGAATGAAGCCCCTTTGCTATTCGGAGATTTCACGATAGAAACCCTACCGGACAACACACAGATCGCAAGCCCTACCCATTCGAAAGTATGAATGCATATCCCGGTTCTCACCTTGATATTCTCGTCTCGTGAATATCTGGTAAATACAGCCGGTAATGTAAATAAACTGACCCCCGCTTATAATCGGGACCGCTTTAACTCAGATTCGGAGGTATTCAGAGATGCAATCTCGTTCAGAACAGAGGTCTGAGCCAAGATTCGACTGGTTCATTCCGATTGACGGTGACGGAGAACACATCTGAACGGTGAATGCCGAAAGGCCTCCAACCTTCGAATATCTCAAGAGCGTTGTGGAAACCGCTGAAGCTAAAGGTTTCTATTCACTTTTAATTCCGACAAGGTTCGCAAATGGACTTTTCGACGAAAACCAACCCCTCGCAGAAACCTGGACGATGGCCACAGCTCTCGCCACGATTAGCAGCAAGATAAGATTCTTGGTCGCGGTTAGACCAGGCTTTATATCGACCGGATTATTTGCACAGATGGCAGCCACACTTGATCAGATTTCTAAGGGAAGGCTAGATATCAACATAGTCCCCGGAGGAATACAAGGTGATTTCGAAAGGTTAGGCGAAAGATCCGATCATGCAACCCGATATGAGAGAGCCGAAGAGTTCATTGCAGCCTGCCGTGCGTTATGGGAAAAGCCCGAGCCAGTTGATTTTTCTGGCGGTATAATCAATCTGAATGGAGCGATTTGTTCACCAGGTCCATACGGAGACCCTAGTTTCTACATTGGCGGAGCTTCAGATAGAGCCCTGAACTTGTCAGCGAGACAAGGTGATACTTACCTCGCGTGGATTCTACCTAAGGAAATTCTTGAGCCACACTTGGAAAAAGCAAGGAAAAGCCACGAGATAACGGGCCGTCCAGCCAAGTTTGGATTGCGCACCCACATAATTGTTCGGGACACGGAGCGGGAAGCGTGGCAGGCTGCAGAGGAACTTCTCTCGAGAAGCGACTCATCTGTGCAGAAACAAAGGCAAACCACATTTGCAGGTACCCCTATGGTCGGACAACAATCTCAAGCAAGAAGATACCAGGATCACAGAGTCGGACAACATCTGTGGAATGGCATATCAACCGTAAGGGTAAACTGCGGCACTGCCGTGGTTGGCGACCCCGAACAGGTCGCGGAAGAGCTACTCGGATATTGGGATCTAGGCATAGACGAGTTTATCCTGTCTGGTTATCCACATATCGAAGAATGCGACAGAATCTCAGCTAGTATGTTGCCACTTTTGAAAGGGAAAATAGCAGAGAGGAGATCGCTTCTATGAAATGGGTGAGGTATGAATCAGATGGTAAAACATTTTACGGAATCGTCACCGGCGGTTCCGTAAGAGAGGTCTATGGTACCCCCTTCGATGCTTACACAGAGTCGGAAACAATTCATTCGTATGAAAATATCCATCTGCTGCCCCCAGTCATTCCTCCAACCTTTTATGCGGCAGGGGTGAACTATGAAACACATGTCCGCGAAGCTGCTGCTCTGTTGGGACGAGAACCTAACATCCCAAACAAGGCTGACATAGGCTATCGTGCAGTAAATGCAATTATTGGCCATGACGACCCGATAATAATACCTTCCGACGCGACTGAGAAAGTTCAATATGAAGGGGAGTTAGTAGTAGTAATCGGCAAAGAAGCCAAGCACTTGACTGAAGAGAACGCTTTAGATTGTGTACTCGGTTACACCGTTGGCAACGATGTGAGTGAAAGGTCTTGGCAGGCATCAGATAGAACTTTATGGAGAGCCAAGAATACTGATACATTCAAACCTATGGGCCCCTGGATAGAAACGGACGCTAACTTAGATGAGATGGTCACGACAGTGCGATTGAATGGCCGCGAATTAATCAGCTTCCCAACAAACGATATGATTTTTGGCGTTCAGAAGTACATTTCTGAAATGACTAAATACATGACGCTGTACCCGGGAGATGTGATTTGGATGGGCACGGACGGCGCTGCAGAAAATATGAAGCCCGGCGATGTTTGTGAAGTGGAAATTAGCGGTGTGGGTATACTTAGAAATCCTATTATAGGCGCCGTCGATTAGAAGTATTGCTAGGGGTTTTATGACCAGGAAAATACAGGGGACAAAAGATGGTTAGAATTCAATCGGTCCTAGGCCCAATTGATTCTTCAGACCTGGGATTTACTCTTTCGCACGAACATGTCGTAGTAAGCTCGGCAGGAATCCCGCACATATATCCTGAGTTTATAAGAAGAGAAGAATCAATTACAGAAGGCATTAAACAGTTACGTGAGGCCAAGAACGAGGGACTCAGCAGCATTATCGATGTTTCTACAATAGATTTAGGCAGGGATATTAGACTGATTGAACAAGTATCTCGAGAGTCTGGGATAAATATCATCTGTGCAACAGGGACATGGAGGGATATTCCTCGGGCGTTCTGGAACGCCACTCCAGACAGTGTCGCTAAATTGTATAAGCGAGAAATCGAGGTTGGGATAGAGGATACAGGTATCAAAGCCGGCATAATCAAAGTTGCAAATGACGTGGGAGGCGTTACCAGAGAAGGCGAGGTAATATTGCGAGCTGCTGCGCGTACCCAGAAAGCAACAGGTATTCCGATATCGACCCACACTTGGGCCCCCGATAGAGTTGGAGAGCAACAAGTTCGGATCTTTGAGGATGAGGGCGTTGACCTCAACCGCGTCTATATAGGTCATAGCAATGACACCACAGACACATTTTACCTGGAAGGACTTATGGATAAGGGGGTGTGGCTTGGTCTTGATCGGTATCCAGGTGGAAGATCTCCCGGAACACCCGACTGGGAAGGTCGAACTGAGACCGCCATGAAATTGATATCAGACGGATATGGCAAACGTATCATGTTGGGCCATGATTGGTCCGTGACATTGAGTATAGATTCAAAGGAAGGTCAGGACACAAGAAAAAAATCCAACCCCGATGGTTATTTATTTATAACCAGAAAGGTTCTGCCCCGCCTGAGAGAGATGGGCGCTTCCCAAGAACAATTGGACGATTTGATGATCAACAATCCCCGCAGATTTTTTGAAGGTGATTGATTTGTAAAAAAGAGGCCCCCGTGGAAATAACCACGAGAGCCCCTACATGTGGAGGCGTTCCAGAGAACACCTACCTGGTCAACCTCCTA
>Ga0187827_10003660_pt1 | contig 19652 bp, 22 predicted proteins | sample ETNtaG_39_FD_167969 | JGI IMG/M metagenome (GOLD analysis project Ga0187827, IMG submission 167969) | Marine microbial and viral communities from oxygen minimum zone, Eastern Pacific Ocean - ETNP2014_SV_150_PacBio MetaG (Illumina Assembly) | ecosystem: Environmental > Aquatic > Marine > Hypoxic... | reverse complement strand
TTTACTAGGTTAGCCTACCCAAAAGGTACCCGAATAGGTCCCCCGCATTTCCATTTGCGTTAGAACTCAGACAAATATATCAATTATTGCAATATCAATTTCTGTCTTAAAATCAACATATCCGAACTTACTTTAGAGTCTATTGAAGGTAAAGATGAATATTACTGGAATCCTTTAGGTTATGAAATGATTCGTTTTGATGCGTGGTTTATGCAAAAAATAGATTCTAGAAAGCGCTAGCATTGAAAATAGTGTCTGAAAAACCAAATTCTTTTAAATAGATTTGTATTATATTAAAAACATGCCTAATTAAACGATATTATCCGCATTTATCCGAATACATTTTATTTTTTACATGGTTAAATTGAAAATAATTAAGTACTAATAACAATTTATCTTTTTTCTTTCTTTGGTTTTCTAAAAAGATAGTATAGCCCAATCCCTGTTAATATTATCCCTCCTGTCCACAATAACAGGTTATTGTTTTTTATCTGGGTTGGTTGTGGGGTAAAACTTTCAAAAGTTTCTGGCGATAATCTACTTAATGTAATTTGTTCCATAATTATTTTATTTTTAAAATTCGACTGTGTTTTTGGTTGATGTATTGAAGTGCGTAATTTCCGTATCCATGCCATTCTCCTTCAAAATTTTTAAACTTTTCTAATGTGGCGATTCCATCATCTTTAAATCCAAGCTGATAAAGAGATTTGTTTGCTATTTCTGTTGGATGTTCATTTGTATTATGCAACCTCTCAAGTATTCTTTGATTTCTTTCAAACTGCCTAATTTCTTCAGAAGTTCCATTTCTTCTGTCAGATTGTTTGTCGTTATTTACCCTATTTTTACAAATATCTCCACAATATTTTCTATTTTTCCTACCTATAAATAGTTCTTTGCATTTACTTCTTTTGCAAGCATGCAAAAATCCATTCTCTTCTGTAATAAAATCACCTATTGCATATTTTAGTAAAATTTCTTTGTTCATTTTAAATTAAAGTATATATTTGTGCAAAAATAAGAAAAAAGAATAAAACTATACAATAATATGAGTGGTATTTATAAATCAGAAATGGAAATAATTCAAAAGTTTGGGATTCTAAAGATGTTTCCAGAAATTGAAAGAGGTATAAATGAGGTAAGATTTACTTTAAAAGATGTTGGCGTTTCTCACCGTTGGGTTGCTCATTGGCAAGAAAATGGATTGATGATAAATGATTTTGTAGAGGGAAAGATGAAAAGATTAAACCTTGTCGAATATGTGTGGTTAAAATTGATTATTAAATTAAGAGAGTTTAAAATCCCTTTGCGTGTGATAAAGGCAGTAAAAGAAAGCTTATTCACTAGACTGCCAGTTGAGGATATGTTAAAAGTGAAAAGTCAACAAGATTTAATTCATCAATTTGCTAAAATGCAGCAACAAGAGATTCCTGAAGGTTTTTTAGATTCAAAAGAATTAGAAGATGAAGTGAAGAAAAAAATAAATGTGAATTTCTTTCAATTGATGATTGTAGATATAATAATCTTAAAAAATCTGTTTTCTTTAATAATAACCAGTAAGGGTGAGGTAATTCCTTATAAGGAGCGATACAGAAATGAATATTTTAAACACCCTGAATTGAGCAGTATAATGAATTCATCATATTTAAGTGTCTCCATTACAGATATCTTAATTGATTTTATGTTAAAAAATGATACAGAAACACTTTGTGAAGAAATGGCTATGATTACTCAGTCTGAAAAAGAAGTGTTGGATGCAGTGAGACAAAAAGGGATAAAATCAATAAATGTTAAAATTGATGAGAATCATCAGATTGATTTGATTGAGTTGACAAAAGACGAAAAAGGAATAAAAAGAGATACAATGCTAACAAAATTAATAATGAAGGAGGGTTATCAGGAAATAACAATAAAAACCCAAGATGGTAAAATCGTCTATTGTGAAAATACAAGAAAACAAAAATTAAAATGATACTGAATAAGTCAGATCAAGTAGGAAAAGGTATGCTTATCGGAAAAACCGAAAGTGATGCGTATTATTTATTAATGTGTTATCATTTAAAGAATGTAAAAAAGAATTAAATAAAGATAGAAAAGTAAAGTTAACGGATGAGCAAGTATTGAAGGTAAAGGAATTTATTGAGTGTGCTTCCCATCAGAGTGTGGAACAATTTAAAAAACAATTACAAGATGAAAAAAGCGGTAATAATGTGCAGGGTAAGCAGTGATGAGCAAGCCAAAGGTTACAGTTTAGATATTCAGTTTGAATCATTAACGAATTATTGTAATCGTAATAATTACACAGTTCAAAAGCACTATCGAGAGGATTATTCGGCAAAAGATTTTAATCGACCTGAGTTTCAGAATTTTCTACAATACGCCAAAAAGAACAAAGGAAAGATTGATTTCCTTTTGGTTACTTCTTGGGATAGGTTTTCAAGAAACCTTACTGACGCTCTGGTTATGCTAAGGTCATTAAAAAAGTTGGGAATTGAAGTTCAAGCAATAGAGCAGCCTATTGATATGAGCATCCCTGAAAATAAAGCCATGTTTGCTATATTCTTAGCAATTCCTGAGATTGATAATGATAGAAGGTCAATAAAAATAAAAGGAGGGATGCGGGCAGCATTAAAATCTGGAAGGTGGTGTAGAAGAGCACCTATTGGCTATGAAAACGCAAGAGATGAGGAAAATAAACCCCTAATTATTCCAAGTGAAAAAGCAGTTGTTATTAAGTTTGTGTTTGAGCAAATCAAAAAAGGAAAAACCCAAGCAGAAATTAGAAATAGATTGTATAAAGAAGGAAAAAATATTAGCAAAACTACACTTTCATCACTTTTAAGGAATCCTGTTTATATAGGGCAGATTAGAGTTCCAGCATTAGAAGAGGAAGAGGAGGTGTTAGTGGATGGTGTTCATAATGGAATAATATCAGATAAATTATTTTATGAGGTTCAAGAGATATTAAGTGGCAGAAAGAAGAAAAGAAATACGCCTTCTTATTATATGTTAAGAGAAGAACTTCCACTTAGAGGAATATTATATTGCTCAAAATGTGAAGGTAAAATGACAGGAAGTAAATCAAGAAGTAGAAATGGAGATTATCATCACTACTATCATTGTAATTATTGTAGGAAAGAAAGATATCCTGCTAAGAAAGTGAATAATACTATTGTAAATATATTGGAGGATTTTAGTTTTACTAATTCAGTAAATACTCTTTATAAAAAGGCTGTTAAGCAAATAATTGGTGGTGATAAAACAAAGCAAGATAGAAGAAAGACGAACCTTCAAGAATCAATTCAATCAACAAACAAAAGGATTGAAAAATTACAAGACATATATATTGATGGAGATATTGACCAAAATTCTTATAATGATTCAATGTTAAGATACAAGACAATAAAACAAGAGAATAAAGAAGAACTGGAAAGATTATCTAAAACTGACCACCTTTATAAGGAGTGGCTAAAAAGAGGAGTAAATTATTTTTCTAATCTGAAAGGATATTATAAAACTTTAAGTGTAGAAGCAAAACAACAACTCCTGTGTTCGATATTTCCAGAAAAATTTGATTTTGACGGAAATAAATGTCGAACCACAAGAGTAAATGAAGTTCTGCGCTATATCTTGCAGATTGACAGTGAGTTAACTAAACATAAAAGAGGACAACTCTCGCAATATTTGGAGTTGTCCTCTTTGGTGGAGCTGGCGGGTTTCGAACCCGCGTCCAAACAAGGAATTAAATAATTTTCTACATGTTTATCCTATTTTGTTTTTCGAGAAAGGGTAGGTAATAAGCAACCAAAACCAATCCTTAGCTTCTAAAATTTTGCCTACAAACAGAAGCTGTTTGTAAACTATCCTAACATTAATGATGCCTCATAAATCAAAGGCGTCAGGAAGTCCTTTGATGGAGACAAAAGCTTATCTAATTATAAAAATTAGGCAGCTAAAGCGTAGTTATACTCGCCAATTAAAAAATTTGAATCTTGATATTTACGAGCCAAAATACAATGCTCGACATGCTTACTATTCAACGCATCTTGCTGTCAAATCCAGTCAGCCCCAATATATAAAAGAACGTGTAAAATTTTTGCAAAGTTAGTAAATAAGCCCTTTTTATCTCTTGCCTTTTCTATTTTTGTAATCAAAATAATTTATAGATGAAAATTGGTATTTTAAGAGAAGATAAAGTTCCATTTGATAAGCGAGTGCCATTATCACCTAACCAGTGTAAACGATTAATAGCACAATATCCATCTGTTGCACTTTTTGTGCAAAGCAGTAAAATCAGATGTTTTCATGATCAGGAGTATGAAGATTTAGGCGTAAATATAGTAAAGGATATTTCTGATTGTGATGTGCTTTTAGGTATTAAGGAAGTGCCTATTGAAAGTTTAATAGCTGATAAAACATATCTTTTTTTCTCGCATACCATGAAAAAGCAAGATTACAATAGAGGGCTTTTGAAAGCCATGATTGACAAGAAAATAAAGATGGTAGATTATGAAGTTATCAGAAACAAAAAGGGAAAACGATTACTTGGTTTTGGTAGATATGCTGGAATTGTTGGGGCTTATAACGGGTTACTTACTTACGGATTAAAATCAGGACAATACAATTTAAAGGCAGCTCATTTATGCAGTAATCGGCAAGAAATAGAAGCAGAATTAGAGTGTTTAAATTTCAATAAGGAAAAAATAATTGCAACAGGAAATGGCAGGGCTGGTAATGGTGTTTTAGAAACTTTGCAAAAAGCTAGAATAAAAGAAGTAAGCAAAGAAGAATTTGTTAATGAAACTTTTGAAGAGGCCGTTTTTGTTCAATTAAGTATTGAAGATTATAATCAAAGAATAGACAGTACTACATTTAATAAATTTGAATTTTACAATCAGCCAGAGTTTTATGTATCCTCTTTTATGAAGTATGCAAAACATGCAGATATTTTCATAGCTGGACATTATTATAGTGAGGGCTCTCCATTCTTTTTTACCAGAGAAGATGTAAAGAGTCACCATTTTAAAATAAAAACAGTTGCTGATATTTCTTGTGATATTAATGGACCAATTGCTTGCACCATTCGTTCTTCAGAAATTAATGCGCCTATTTATGGCTACAATCCGATTACCGAAAAAGAAGATGATTTTACAAAAGAAGGCGTAATTGCAGTAATGGCTGTAGATAATTTACCCTCAGAATTACCGAAAGATGCATCAGAAGATTTTGGTGAGAATTTGATTGAAAAAATATTTCCACTTTTATTAAATGAAGATAATGATGAAATTATAGAAAACGCAACCATTTGTCAAAATGGCGATTTAATGCAGAATTTTGAATATTTAAGAAATTATTTAGACGGGAACTAAACTGCCTTTAAATCGGCAATCGTTTGTGCAGGGTTATCAGATTTAAAAACAAAACTTCCAGCAACCAATACATCAGCACCAGCATCTAATAATTTTCTAGCATTTGTAGTGCTAACCCCTCCATCAATTTCAATTAAAAAATTAGTATTATTTGTTTTTCTCAGATGTGCTAATTGCTTTACTTTTTCATATGTATTTTCTATAAAAGATTGTCCTCCAAACCCAGGATTAACAGACATAATGCAAACCAGGTCTAAATCATTAAGAATATCTGCAAGTAAATTTACAGGTGTATGCGGATTTAGAGCAACTCCTGCTTTCATTCCCTCTTCTTTTATTGCTGAAATTGTTCTGTGAAGATGAGTACAAACTTCATAATGTACAGTTAAAACATCTACACCTATCTTTTCAAAAGTTTGAATGTATCTATCTGGATCCACTATCATTAAGTGTACGTCTAAAGTTTTAGTAGCATAAGAGTTTACACTTTTGATAATTGGCATTCCAAACGATATATTTGGAACAAAAACACCATCCATTACATCAAGGTGGAACCAATCAGCTTGGCTATTGTTTACCATTTCGCAATCTCTTTTCAGATTGCCAAAATCGGCTGCTAAAATGGAAGGGGCTATTTTATGGCTCATATTTTTTTGGCAAATGTAAAAAAAGAGGGCGAAAGCCCTCTCTAAAATTTTAACCTAAATAGGTTTTTAGTATTTTACTTCTTGAAGTATGCTTTAATCGCCTCACCGCTTTTTCTTTAATTTGCCTAACTCGCTCACGAGTCAAATCAAACTTCTCTCCAATTTCTTCTAAAGTCATAGCATGCCCTTTGTTCAGTCCAAAGTAAGAAGAAATCACATCTGCTTCTCTTGGCGTTAGGGTATCTAATGCTCTTCTGATTTCGTTTCTTAAAGACTCCATCATTAGCTCAGTATCAGGGCTAGGACTTTCATCACTTCTTAAAACATCATACATATTACTGTCCTCTCCATCAATAAGTGGCGCATCCATAGATATATGTCTTCCGGAATTTTTAAGTGATTCTTTTACTTCTGTGATGGATAGTTCAACATAATCAGCAATTTCTTCTGCTGTTGGAGGGCGTTCAAACTTTTGTTCTAACCTAGCAAAAGCTTTATTTATTTTATTTATAGATCCAATTTTATTTAAAGGCAAGCGTACAATTCTAGATTGCTCTGCTAATGCTTGTAGAATAGATTGACGAATCCACCAAACGGCATAAGAAATAAATTTGAAACCTCTTGTTTCATCAAATCTTTTAGCTGCTTTTATAAGTCCTAGGTTTCCTTCATTTATCAAATCAGGAAGAGTAAGCCCTTGGTTTTGGTACTGTTTTGCTACCGAAACTACAAAACGCAAGTTTGCTTTTGTCAATTTTTCTAAGGCATTTTTGTCTCCTACCTTTATTTTCTGTGCTAATTCTACTTCTTCTTCAGCAGTAATTAAGTCAACCCTTCCAATCTCTTGTAAATACTTATCTAGAGATGCAGTATCTCTGTTGGTAACCTGTTTGGTGATTTTTAATTGTCTCATAAAAAAATAACTTTTAGATTAATAAACTGTGCGCTTATACGCACATATTTTAATAAGGTTACAAAATTTTTTGAAAAAATTATGATTCTTTTCTTTCAGGTTTTGGAAGTAGTACTTTCCTAGATAGTTTTAGCTTACCACTTCTTTCGTCAATAGCGATAAGTTTAACCTCTATTTCCTCTCCTTCTTTTAGAACATCCTCTACTTTTTCTACTCTATCCCAATTTATTTCAGAAATATGTAAAAGTCCATCTACATTGTTAGAAATACCAACAAAAGCGCCATAAGGCATAATCGATTTAACTTTTCCTTTATAAGTTTTTCCTTCCTCAGGAACAAATGCTATTTCTCTAATTTTAGAAATGGCATTATCAATTCTTTCTTGATTCGTTCCTAAAATCTCTACTCTTCCGTGTCCATCAATTTCTTCAATGGTTATTACCGTTTCAGTAGCTTCTTGCATTTCTTGAATTACTTTTCCGCCTGGGCCAATCACTCCACCGATAGTCGATTTTGGAATTTCCAAAATAACAATTTTTGGTGTTTGAGGTTTTAACTCAGTTCTCGGTTTTTCAATTACTTCCGTTAATTTACTTAAAATATGTAATCTACCATCTTTTGCTTGATTAAGAGCTTGCTCCAAGATATCATAAGATAATCCTTGTACTTTAATATCCATTTGACAAGCAGTAATTCCATCAGCAGTACCACAAACTTTAAAATCCATATCTCCAAGATGATCTTCATCACCTAGAATGTCAGAAAGTACAGAATAGTTATTTGGGTCCTTTTCATTAGAGATTAATCCCATAGCTATTCCTGATACTGGTTTTTCAATTTTTATACCAGCATCCATAAGTGCTAAAGTACCAGCACAAACAGTTGCCATTGAAGATGATCCATTTGACTCTAAAATATCAGAAACAATTCTTACTGTGTAAGGATTATCTGCAGGAATCATCTTTTTTAATGCTCTTTGCGCTAAGTTTCCGTGTCCGATTTCTCTCCTACTTACATTAAATTTCATTCTAGCTTCTCCTGTAGAGAATGGAGGGAAGTTGTAGTGTAAATAAAAGGACTCATGGCCTTGGTAAGTTACGCCATCTAATCTGTTTACATCCATTTTTGTACCGAGCGTTACAGTAGTGAGTGATTGCGTTTCACCTCTAGTGAATACTGCCGAACCATGAGGACTTGGTAAGTAGTCAATCTCACACCAGATAGGCCTGATTTCAGTAGTTTCTCTACCGTCTAATCTTTTCCCTTCATTTAAAACTAATGCTCTAACTGCTTCTTTTTCTACGTCATGGTAATATTCTCCAATTAATTTAGAATCGTATTCTTCAACTTCTTCTGTTAAAGAATCAATCCAATCTTGTTTTACTTGTTTAAATTTAGTTGATCTTTCATCTTTTCCTAAACCTTCAGCAGCAACTGCATAAACTTTATCGTAAGTTTCTTTTCTGACTTTTTCTCTCAAAGCTTCATCATGGGTTTCATGACAATATTCTCTTTTTGGAGAAGAAGTAGTAATTTCAGACGCTAATTCAGTTTGCATTGCACACTGAACTTTAATAGCTTTATGTCCAATTTTTATAGCTTCAATCATCTCTGCTTCCGATACTTCACTCATTTCTCCTTCTACCATTGCTACACTATCAGCTGAAGCTCCAACCATAAGGTCAATATCTGCTTTTTCCATTTGAGCAGGAGATGGGTTCACTATGAATTCTCCATTTAATCGGATAACTCTAACTTCAGAAATAGGTCCGTTAAACGGAATATCTGAAATAGCAATTGCAGTTGAAGCGGCTAATGCAGCTAAACTGTCAGGAGATACTTCAGGGTCGTGTGAATTAAGTGAGATCATCACTTGTACTTCAGCATGATAATCGCTTGGGAACATAGGTCTTAAAATTCTATCTACCAATCGCATTACCAATATTTCTTGGTCGGTCGGTCTAGCTTCTCTTTTTAAGAATCCACCAGGAAATCTACCATCAGCAGCAAATTTCTCTCTATAATCAATAGTTAATGGTAAAAAATCTACTCCATCTCTAGCTTCTTTACTAGACACAACAGTGGCTAACATATGAGTTTTTCCCATTCTGATTTCTACCGAACCGTTTGCTTGTTTTGCTAATTTTCCTGTTGTTATGGTAATTTCTCTACCATCCTCTAATTTTATTGTTTGTTTAATTTCGTTATATGACATTATTCTTAATTTCTTTCTTGTGTTAATAAGTAAAAAAGGCAAAGAAATTGCCTTTTTTGTCTGTTTTATTTTCGGAGTTTCAATTCTTTGATTAACTCCCTGTAAGCAAGGATATCTTTACTTTTTAAGTAATCTAATAGTTTTCTCCTTTTTCCAACCATTAGTTGTAAAGATCTTTGTGTGGAGTAGTCCTTTCGGTTTTCTTTTAAATGAGCGGTTAAATGTTTTACCCTTTCGGTGAATAGCGCAACTTGGCTAAATACTGACCCAGAATCTTTGGTATCTTTTCCAAATTTCTTAAATATTTGTTCTTTTTCTCCTGTTGTTATACGCATATACTCCTTTTTTAATCTTTAATTTTTAATGGGTGGCAAATTTAGGAAATACTTTTGGATAAAAAAACTCTTTTAAAACAAATAAAATCAAGCTTTTATGATACGTAATATTTGGCTAATTTTGGCTTTTAGGTTTTTTCTCTCTACAATCAAATCCAAGAAACCGTGTTCTAGTAAAAACTCAGAAGTTTGGAATCCTTCCGGTAAGTCTTTTCCTATTGTTTCCTTTACTACCCTTGGCCCAGCAAAGCCAATGAGAGCATTAGGTTCGGCAATATTCATATCGCCAAGCATAGAGAAAGAGGCGGTTGCCCCTCCAAAAGTTGGGTCAGTTAGTAATGAAATATAAGGCAATTTCTCATCACTTAATTGTGTTAATTTAGCTGAAGTCTTAGCTAGTTGCATTAAGGAGAAAGCAGCTTCCATCATTCTTGCTCCTCCTGATTTTGAGATAATAATTAGTGGACATTTCGATTTGCGAGCATAATCTGTAGCTCTAGCAATTTTTTCTCCTACTACCGAACCCATAGATCCCCCAATAAAATTAAAGTTAAAACAAGCAATCACCACATTTTCTCCATTCATCTTCCCAAAAGCAGATGTAATTGCCTCTTTCAAACCAGTATCTTTCTGATTTTGTTTTAATCTATCTGTATATTTTTTAGAATCTTTAAATCCAAGAGGATCTTTTGAGGTCATTTTAGCATCCAATTCTGAAAATTCGTTTTTGTCAAAGAATATCTTAAAATATTCCTTTGCATTAATTCTATGATGATAATTACAGTTATTACAAACATATAAGTTTTGTAAATGTTCTTTTGTAGAGGTAATTGTCTTACATTTAGGGCATTTGTACCATAATCCTTCAGGAGTTTCTTTCTTCTCATCTGTTGAAGTAGTTATCCCTTCTTTAATTCGCTTAAACCAACCCATGTTTTATGCGTTTCTGTTTATATTATTTAAATCTTCAAAAGATCTTTTTAATCTCTCCTTAAAAGTTAATTCCCCTTCTCTGAGCCATTTTCTAGGGTCGTAATACTTCTTGTTTGGCTTATCTTCTCCTTCAGGATTCCCGATTTGTGATTGCACATAATCTGTTTTTTTAGAGAAGTAGTCTCTAACCCCTGTTGTAAATCCCCATTGCAAATCTGTATCAATATTCATTTTTATTACTCCATAACTTATAGCTTCTTTTATTTCATCAGAAGTTGAGCCAGAACCACCATGAAAAACAAAACTGATGGGCCTTTCAGATGTTTTGTATTTGTCTTCAATATATTTTTGGGAATTATCTAATATTTTTGGAGTTAAAACAACATTGCCAGGTTTATAAACACCATGAACATTACCAAAAGCTGCTGCAATAGTAAATTTATCACTTACCTTCATTAACTCTTCATAAGCAAAAGCAACTTCTTCTGGCTGAGTGTACAATTTGCTACTATCTACATCTGTGTTATCTACACCATCTTCTTCACCCCCTGTAATTCCAAGTTCAATTTCTAAAGTCATATCTATTTTACTCATTCTTTCAAGATACTTTTTACAGATTTCTATATTTTCTTCAATAGGTTCTTCTGACAAATCAATCATGTGTGAACTATATAGTGGCTTACCATACTGAGTATAAAATTCCTCTCCTGCATCTAAAAGTCCATCAATCCAAGGTAAAAGTTTTTTTGCAGCATGATCGGTATGCAAAATAACACTGACACCATATAATTCCGCCATTTGATGCACATGCATAGCACCAGAAATACCTCCTGCAATGGTTACTCTATGATTTTCGTTTCCCAACCCTTTTCCAGCAAAAAAGTAGCAGCCACCATTAGAAAACTGTATGATTACTGGTGAATTCAATTCGGCTGCAGCTTCTAGCACTGAGTTTACTGTACTTGTATTAGTAACATTAACTGCAGGAAGTGCATAATTATTCTTTTTGGCATCAACAAATATTTCCTGCACCTTATTTCCTGTAATTACTCCTGCCTCAAATTTTAACATAGTATATTTATTTTTTAGAATAGCAAAATTATAATAATGTTAAAACAACTGCCTTTATTTTTAGAATAATTTCTTATCATTGACAAATATTCAAATCAAAGCATAGATGATAAGTAAAAATCAGATGAAGTTTGTTCGTTCTTTACAACTTAAAAAACACAGAGATGTTCATAATAGTTTTGTAGTGGAAGGGGAGAAAATAGTAAGTGAGATTATTAAATCTGATTTTTCTGTTATTCAAATATTTGCTACTAATGGTTGGCTTTCTTCTAATACAAATATTATTGCAGAGGTAATATGTCAAATATCTGAAAAGGAACTTAAAAAAATAAGTCAGTTAAGTACGCCAAATAAGGTATTAGCTATTGTAGAAAAACCAAAATTCGCCTTAAATATTGACACCATAACAAATGGGCTTACTTTGGTTTTGGATGAAATTAAAGACCCTGGAAATTTAGGAACTATAATTAGGGTGTGCGATTGGTTTGGGGTAGAAAATATAATTTGCTCTAATAATTCAGTTGATGTTTACAACCCAAAGGTATTGCAAGCAACAATGGGTTCGTTTGCAAGGGTAAAGGTACATTATACAGATATTGAAAATGTTATCAATCAATTGCCAAATGATTTTCCAATTTATGGTGCTTGTATAGATGGAAAAAATATTTCAGATATTATAGTAGAAAAAGACGCACTTCTAATTATGGGAAATGAGTCCTTTGGAATTTCGGATGAAGTCAGTTTACTTATAAAAAAGAGAATAGAAATCCCAAGAAAAAGAGAAGGGGCAGAATCACTTAATATTGCGATTGCAACTTCCATTTTACTACACGAATTCAGGCGGTAAACTAGTTTTTATTGGGTTTTTTGTTTTTCCTATCTTAATCCTTCCCATCCACACTCAATGTATCTATTTTTTATAAAAAATTGAGAATCAATAGCTTGTTTATTCAAAAGTAAAAGACAGCATCCACGAATTTGTGGTCAGTTTACTGACCGATTTTGTGTAAACAGTTTCGTCCTCTGAAAGTAAATTTAAAATGCCATAAGTGAGTTTTATTTGTGGAGAAAATTTAAAATATTCTAAATAGAAATCCATGCCAAAACCAATTTCAATTCCTAAATCATTTTTCTTCAATTTTACTAATTTCTGCCCTTCATCATCAATATCCTTTTGTGATGCAATATCTATCCCGTATTTTATTCCTCCTAGCAAATAAGTGCGGAAATTATTGTAACGCTCGGATTTATATTTTATCAGAATTGGAAAGTCGATAAAAGTAGATTCAATTGGTTTTGTTTCCATATAAGTTTTACGATTCCCATCAATAAATGAATATTCAATAATTCTTTCTGAGAAAACTAATCTGGGAAGAAACCTCAAATCGAAAGCTTTACTTAATCGTAAATTTGATACAATCCCTAAATTAAACCCTTTTTGATTTTGCGATTCTAGCACATATAAACTGTCTAAATCGGATATGTTTGCAATAGGCTTTATCCTAAAATCCATTGTATTTATTCCCATTGTAAATCCGAAATGAATCTTTTTTTTATCGTATAATGGAAGATTCTGTAATTTAGGATGCTTTTGTGCGAAAATCTGCAAAGGAATATTTGCGATAAACAAAATAGGTAATAATATTGCTAATAATTTTTTCATTTCAGCCAAAAAACGATTTATCATTTATTTTATTGCAATGTACAGTGAAACTATTCCGATCGTTAGGGGTAGATAGTTTACTTTGCTAAAGCCTACCTCTTTCAGAATTTCTATAAATTTTTCATTTTCAGGAAAAGCATCTACCGATTCAGGCAAATAATTATAAGCCCTTTTGTCTTTTGAGATGAGTTGCCCAAAAAATGGTAATATTTGATGAAAATAGGCACTATATATTTGTTTGATAGGAAAATATTTAGGTTTAGATGGCTCCAAAATCACAACAATTCCATCTTTTTTCAGCACACGTCTCATCTCGGATAATCCTAATTGTAGGTTTTCAAAATTTCTTACGCCAAAACCAGCCGTTATAGCATCAAAACTTTCATCCTCAAAAGGCAGGTTTTCCGAATCAGCAAATTCTAATTTTATTTGCTTTTCCAATCCTTTTTTTTCTACTTTTTTTCTTCCTATTTCAAGCATATTTTTGGAGATGTCTATTCCAGTAATATGTACCCCATTTAGTTTGCTGGTTGCAATGGCAAAATCGGCTGTTCCGCATGCCACATCCAATATTCTTTTAGGATTATTTGTAAGCTTGCTAATGGCTTTTTTTCGCCAATAAAAGTCCATGCCAAAAGAAAGTGTATGATTCAAAAAATCATAGCTTTTAGCAATGCTGTCAAACATTTTTGCGACTTGCAATTTCTTACTTATTTGGGAGTCTTGCTGGGGCTTTATCATTCAATTTCCTTTCCTGTCAAACTATTAACAAATAAAACATTTCCTAATTTTTCATAACCCTCAAAGGCTGCCAATTTTTGTTTTTTAACTATTTCTCTTCTGAAACCAACAATAGTTAGATCTGCTTTTTCGGAATGTTTATTTATTATAGATTTTATTCCTTCCTCTTCATTTTGCGGAATCATTTTTAAGTTTAAAGGAGAGATTGGTAGTCGCCCAGACTCAATAAATGAGAACATTCTTTTTTTGTAGTTTTCAAATTCATCTTGATTTGGGTAAATGGAGAAAACTTTAATTTTTGCATTTTTCCATTCAGGATGTGAGGAGATTATATAGCTGAGTAGAATCATCATATTTGAATTTTCATAATCTCTGGACGAAATCCAGACATGTATCTCTTCTTTATTATTTATTTTTTCTTCATCAGTTTTGTAAATCGCTACGTCAAAACCGGTTGCCTGCAAAAGTTTGAAATTGCTTAAAATCTCTGTAAACCTTTCTTTTTCACTCTCCTCAAAGGCTAATAAAATTAGGTTATTCTCCTTACCAGAAATACTTGATAATTGAATAACTTGCGCTAGTGCTGAGGTGTAAGAAGGCGAAATAATGCTATCGACATATACATTACTTTTTGACACTTTTTCATCTTGCAATAATTGCTTTAAAACATCCTTTGATTGCTTAAATGTATCTTTGCTCAGATAACCATTTATATATTGTATGTAAGTACCGAAACCATATTTATATGAGATCCAACGGCACATATCAAAAGCAGATTTCCTTTCAAAAGATTTTTCATTAATACTGATTACAAATGGGCGCCAATGCAGATTTTCATCATCAGACCCCTTTTTCTGTATAAAAATTTGGATCTGCCTTGCAAATTGTACCAATACATCCCGAAACAGACTGACTATTTCTCTTTTATCCCCTGAACTTTTACTAATGTAATAATAGAAAAAGGTCAGAATTATAATAGATAAAATAGCAAAAGAAGTGTTCATTTTGAACATCAACCAAACCGATAATACAGCACCAATAAGCGATATATACCAACGAGATCTGAAAGCCGGACGATATGAAGGATCGCCAGAGAAATGTTCTAAAAATGAAATGGCACAAATAGCACCATAAGTAATCATAAAGAACATGGCAATAATTTGAGCCACCATATTAATATCACCAATAACAACAAAAAACAGAACCAACACACAAGTAATCACAGAGGAATTGATTGGCTCGTTATCCTTTTCCCTTCCTTTTGCTGTCCAACTATTTAATTTTTTAAGTGGAAATATTTTATCAAAGCCCAATGCTTGAAGCGTTCTTGGCGCAACCATTACCGAGCCAAGTGCGGAGGAGATAGAAGCGCATGCTAAACCGATAGGGATTATTGGTCCCCAAATGGCAATTTTACTCATAATAAGTTGATCTGCACCCAAGCTCTCTAAGGGAGCGGAAAGCACCAATTTTAAAGCCACCAAAACATAAACCACAATACCAATAACAGTTGCCAAGATAGTTCCTCTTGGAATAGAAGATTTAGGATTTTTCAAATCGCCAGAAAGCCCTAAACCAGCAGCCATTCCTGTAAAAGCAGGAAAAATAATGGCAAAAACTAAAAAGAAATCCTCAGAATTGGCAATGGTGTCTACAAAACTTACATCAGCAAAATGATAGCCATCAACAGGACTTCCTACAAAGAAAAATAGCAAGGAAACAAAAAGAATAGCTACAATCCCATAAAGTGCTTTTATACCAATATTTGCTCCTTTTGTAAGCATTAATATTGTGAGTAATCCCATAGAAATTATACCAATCATTTTTTTATCTAATATAATATCAGCAAGAATTTGTGGCATAGTAGAATAATTGTCTACTAAAAATAAAGCAAAAGGATAAAAAGACTCTACAAAAGCAATTATATAAAATGACACAGATATTGCTTGCGATAAATAAAGTGCAATCCCAATTGTTGCGCCAATATTTAGCCCGAACGAACGGGAGATAATATAATAAGCTCCTCCTCCTTCTACTTTTCTGTTTGTTGCTATTTCGGCAATGGCAAGTGCAGTTGGTACAGTAATCAAATGACCTAAAATGATAATACCGATAGCTCCCATTAACCCTACATTTCCTACTGCATAGCCAAAACGCAGGAATAAAATAGCTCCCAAAATAGTCGAGATAGAAGCCATAAATACAGGAGTTGTCCCGAATTTTCCTTTTGTTTTGTTTATTTCAAGCGGCATTTAATTGGTAAAATAGGTAATTGCGTTTTCCAGAAGTCCTGTTTTTTCAATAGGAACTACACCAACCTTTTCGCACACCAAACCACCAGCCAAATTAGCAAATTGTGATAAACTCAAAAAATCGACATTAGCGGCAAGGCAAAGGGCAGCTGTTGAAATAACGGTATCACCAGCTCCTGATACATCAATGATATTTCTTTTTTCGGCCAAGGTGTGATGAAAAATATCAGCTGTTTGTATACAAACTCCTTTTTCAGAAAGGGTAAGTAGGATTCCCTTTGCAGTTATCATTTGCAGTAGATCTTTTGTAGCTGAGTTAATTTCTGAAATATTATTTTCGTCAAAATTGATGTTACAACCCATTTTTATTTCTTTTAAATTTGGCTTGAAAATAGCACAATTTTTGTAGGCCAAAAAGTTTTTGGTTTTCGGATCAACAATGGTAGGGATGTTTAAAGTATTTGCTTTTTTAATGATACTTTCAATAACAAAAGGCGTAAGAACACCTTTGTTATAATCTTGTAAAATAATCACAGATACATCTTTCATATTGCTATAAACCAATTCCAAGAATTCTTGCTCCACTTTTATAGAAAAGGTATCCTCTTCATCTATTCGCAACTGATGTTTATTTTCACTGATAACCCTTGTTTTTACAGTGGTGTTTCTACTTTTTTCAGTCAAAATTCCGACAGTGGAAAGAGTTTCTTCTTTCAATAATTGCTTGAGGTGTTTGCCTCTGAAATCATCCCCAACAACTGAACACAAAACAGGAGTTGCTCCTAAGGATTTTATATTTCTGGCAACATTTCCTGCGCCACCCAATCTGTTTTCGTGTTTCTCAATTTCAACAACTGGCACTGCTGCTTCTGGTGATTGTCGTTCAATTTTACCCCACATATAAGCGTCAATCATGGCATCTCCAACAATCAATACTTTCATATTATTAAAAGAGTCAAAAAGCTGTATTATGTCCTTTTTTTTCATTTTAGCTGGACTAATTTTTCTTTCATTCTCTTGACTGCTTCCATTAGTTTATCGTCAGCTGCTGCATAGGATATTCTGACACATTCAGGGTTACCAAAAGCAGTTCCAGAAACAAGTGCTACATGTGCTTTATTGAGCAAATACATACACAAATCATTTGCATTTGCTATTGTATTTTCTCCATCTTTTTTACCGAAATAATAAGATACATCCGGGAAAATATAAAAAGCACCTTTTGGGGTATTGCATTTTATTCCAGGAATTTCGTTTAATGCTTTAAGCATCATATCACGCCTGCTTAAGAAAGTGTTTTTCATCTTAGTAGTCACTGCTTTTGGTTCAGCTAACATGGCTGTTTCCACAGCTTTTTGTGCAATAGCACAAGTAGCAGAAGTGATTTGACCTTGAACTTTATTACAGGCCTTTGCAATCCAAAGTGGAGCACCTATAAAACCTACTCTCCAACCCGTCATAGCGAAACCTTTGGAAACGCCATTTACTGTTATCGTTCTCTCTTTCATAGAGGGAATTGTACCAATACTAAAATGCGCATCCGTAAAATTAATATGCTCATATATCTCATCAGAGATAATATAAATATCAGGATATTTTTCCAGCATTTTTGCAATAGAAGTAAGCTCATCTTTAGTATAAACCGTTCCGCTTGGATTACAAGGAGAACTGAACATCAGGAGTTTTGTTTTTGGCGTTATGGCAGCTTCCAGCTCATCAGCAGACACTTTAAAATCGGTAGCGATAGTAGAAGGAATTTCTACAGAAACACCCTCAGCCAATTTAATAATTTCGGCATAACTTACCCAATAAGGGCAAGGCAAAAGCACCTGATCTCCTGGGTTTAGCAAACTCAAACACAAATTGGCAAGGGATTGCTTGGCCCCAGTTGAGCATACAATCTGATCTACTGTGAAATCCAGATTATTATCTCTTTTGAATTTTCTGCAGATTGCCTTACGCAATTCTAACAAACCTGGAACAGGAGTGTAGTGAGAAAAATTATTGTCAATTGCTTTTTTTGCCGATTCTTTAATGAAATCTGGAGTATCAAAATCGGGTTCACCCAAACTTAATGCAATAATATCATAACCTTCTGCTTTTAGCTCTCGGCTCATTCTAGCCATAGCCAGTGTTGCCGATTCGGCTAGGCGATTTAACCTTTCTGAAACTTCTTTCATCTTGATGTATTTTTCAGTAGGCAAATATAAGATTAGTTTTTAGTTGCTTGTTTTTAGTTGTTAGTTTTTAATTGCAGATTTTTTCTATATTTACAAAATGAAATTCTTCTTAATCATAGCAACTTTTTTTATTGTAACAAATATTTCTGCACAAAAAGTATTCTCTGTAGAATATGCTAGCCAGGCAGATATTAAAGTATTTGTAGTGGACTATGAGAGCCAGGCAGATTTGAATGTATTTAAGGTAGATTATTCCTCACAAGCAGGTAAGAATGATGGTAAATGGTTTTTTGTAGAATATGCCTCACAGGCTGATAAAAAAATATTTTTTACTGAATATTCTTCACAAGCAGATGTGCTTATTTATTTTGTAGAATATAGCAGCCAGGCAAAATGGCGAAAGAAAGAGAAGTTGCATTTATTCTTTTAGAATGAAAAAACTACTACTTATATTAACTAAAAATATAACAATGAAAAGAATATTGATTTTACTTTGCTTGCCGCTACTTTTTACAACTTGTAAAAAAGAAGATGATGATGTTGCGACTATTAATGGTTGTATGGATCCCAATGCTACCAACTACAATCCGCTTGCTACTAATGATGATGGTTCTTGCGAGTATGTTAATTTGCCTGTTGCAAACTTTAGCTATACTGCTAGTAATGATTTTGCTCCTACTTTATTTGTTTTTACTAATTATTCAGCAAATTCAGATACATATTATTGGGATTTTGGAGATGGAAATTTTTCAAATGAAGAGAACCCAACACATCTTTATACATTAGGTGGAGATTACACTGTGTCGTTAACTGCTAGTATCTTAGATCATGAGGATATATTTATAGACACTATTACTGTCAACTCAGCACCTTCTAGATTAACATTATCTAGTATTAAAATTGATGCAATACCTATGACTAACAATGGATCTGATTGGGATTGGGATATCACTGGATTAACAAGTGATCCAGATATTTTTTATGTACTAAAACAAGGCGGCATTGAGGTTGCTTCATCAAGTTCTCAAGACAATATATCGGTCTTTCCAATATTATTTACAGAAAATTTACCCTATGCCGTAAATAATCTATCACAAGATTATACTATTGAACTCTGGGATAATGATGTGGTGGCTGGGATCGGAGGAAATGAATTGATTGGTTCGTGTAGTTTTACCCCAAACAATTATGCCCCTACTGATGGTTCTAAGTATCCTACAGAAATTAATATTATTAGTAGCGGTGTAGATATGACGTTAGATGTTCAATGGCTTCAGTAAGATAATTATTTTTCCCAAATGATGGGTCTAATCTAGTAAACTGTCGTCCTCTCATC